>Ga0172379_10000213_pt1 | contig 157303 bp, 110 predicted proteins | sample GrowelOW334metaG_FD_119756 | JGI IMG/M metagenome (GOLD analysis project Ga0172379, IMG submission 119756) | Groundwater microbial communities from an aquifer near a municipal landfill in Southern Ontario, Canada - Groundwater well OW334 metaG | ecosystem: Environmental > Aquatic > Deep...
AGTGATGATGCTCTTCGATCTCCAGTCCGACCCCGGCGAACAGAAGGACGTGGCCGCCGACCATCCGGAGATCGTCGCGCGGTTGAAGGCTCTCTACGACCGGATGAACAAGGACGTTCCCCCGCCACCTGCGGCGCCGAAAAGGAAGAAACGATGAACGCAAACAGAAGCAGAATACGCACAGGCATCGTTCTCGCTATTGTCTGGGGCGCTCTTGGCTTATCTTCGGCGTTCGCATCGGCGGCCGGGAAACCCAACATCGTTTTCATTCTCGCCGACGACCTCGGCTACGGCGATGTCGGTTGTTTCGGCCAGCGGGAAATCCAGACGCCGAACATTGACCAGCTTGCCAGCGAAGGAATGAAGTTCACGCACTTCTATTCCGGCGCGAGCGTCTGCGCGCCGTCGCGCTGCGTGCTGATGACCGGCAAGCACGGCGGACGCTGCCGCGTGCGAGGCAACGCGCCGACAACGCAGCGGTTGAAGCAGTCTCTCATGCCCGACGATATGACCGTGGCTGAGGTGCTGAAGAAGGCCGGCTACGCGACGGCGCTCGTCGGCAAATGGGGCCTCGGCGACGCCGACACGCCCGGCCATCCGTTGGAGCAGGGCTTCGACAGTTTCTTTGGCTACCTCGATCAGGTTGATGCGCACGTCTATTTCCCGGAATGGCTGTGGCGCAATCGCGAAAAGGTAAAGCTGCCGAACGAGGTGCGGCCCATTCCCGTCGGCAAGGACGGCGCGTGGGGCACTGGCGGCATCGCGACGAAGAAAGTCGCCTACAGCCCCAAACTGATGCTCGACGAGGCGCTCGGGTTCATCGAGCGCAGCAAATCACAGCCGTTCTTCCTCTATTTCGCCACGACGATCCCCCACGCGAACAACGAGGCCGCCAAGGAACTCGGCAACGGCGCCGAGGTGCCCGACCTTGGCATCTACAAAGACAAGCCGTGGCCCGCGCCGGAGAAAGGCTACGCGGCGATGATCACTTATCTCGACGCGCAGGTCGGAGTGATTCTGAAGCGGCTCAAGACGCTCGGCCTCGATGACAATACGCTGATTATCTTCACGTCCGACAACGGGCCGGAACTGAAGCAGTTTACCGGCTACGACACGACGTTCTTCAAGTCCTCCGGCCCGTATCGCGGTTTCAAGCGCGATCACTCCGACGGCGGCATCCACGTGCCGTTCATCGCGCGCTGGCCGGGCAGAATCAAAGCCGGCAGCGCGAACGAACACGTCGGCTACTTCGGCGACTTCATGGCCACAGTGGCGGAACTCGCCGGCGTCAACGTGCCGCCGGCATCCCTGCCGGCGCGGTCCGCAACCAGCCGGCAAGATGCCGGCGCTACGCTCGACAGTATCAGCTTTGCGCCGACGTTGCTGGGCCGCGCGGTCGGGCAGCAGCGCCATGAGTTTCTCTACTGGGAATACCACGGCGCCGGCTCATCGCAGGCGGTCCTGCTCGACGGCCGTTGGAAAGGCCTCCGCAACGAACGCCGCGCCGCGTCGCTCGAACTCTACGACCTGCGCGCTGACGCCGCCGAGGAGCGCAACGTCGCAGCCGCGCATCCCGACATTGTCGCGAAGATCGAGGCGCGCTTGAAAACCGCGCGCGAAGACTCCGCCAACTGGCCGCTTCGGGAACCGCCCTTGCCTGCGAAGATCGGCGGAAGGAACAAACCATGAAACCGTCCCATCGCTTCAGCATCTTCCTTGCGCTGTTCTGCGTTTGTTGCTGCCAGCTCATCGCCGCCGTGGGTTCCAAACCCAACATCCTCGTCATCGTCGCTGATGACATGGGCTATGCCGACAGCAGTGTGCAAGGTTGCACCGACGTGGTGACGCCGAACATTGACTCGCTCGCGAAGAACGGCGTGCGGTTCACCAACGGCTACGTCAGCGGCTGCGTGTGCAGCCCGAGCCGCGCGGGCATCATCACGGGCCGTTACCAGCAACGCTGTGGCCACGACGCGAACCCGAAGGGCCAGTTCGGCCTCGACCTGAAAGAGACGACGATGGCGCAGCGGATGAAGGCAGTGGGCTACGCGACAGGCATCACGGGCAAGTGGCACCTCGGCGAGCAGAAGGAACAGATGCCGCTCGCGCGCGGGTTCGATGAGTTCTACGGCATCCTGCCGCACGGCATCGCGGCGGAGAAAAAAGGCAGCGGCGTGGTGGTCTATCGCGGCTGGGAGAAAGTGGAAACGCCGGCCGACCACACGGTGAAGTTCGGCGAGGAAGCAGCCGCGTTCATCGAGCGGCACAAAGGCGAGCCGTGGTATCTCTATCTGCCGTTCACGGCGGTCCATGCACCGCACGTCGCGCCGGAAAGCTACGCAAAGAAGTTCGCGCACATCGAGGACAAAGGACGCCGCCAACTTTGCGCGATGATCTCCGTGATGGACGACCGCATCGGCGCGGTGCTGGCGAAGCTGCGGGATATGAAGTTGGAAGAGAACACGCTCATCTTCTTCGTCAGCGACAACGGAGGACCGCAATCGCGGACGGTCCACAATGGTCCGTTGCGGGGCGGCAAGTGGACGGTGTGGGAAGGCGGCATCCGCGTGCCGTTCATGGTGCAATGGAAAGGTCGCATCGCGCCCGGCCGCGTGCTCGACACGCAGGTTATCGCGCTCGACTTTCTGCCCACAGCGCTCGCCGCTGCCAAGGCGAATGTGAAGCCGGAGTGGAAACTCGACGGCGTCAATCTTCTGCCGTTGCTTGAGGGCAAGACCGACAAGCTTGAGCGCGAGGCGCTCTTCTGGCGATTCGGCGTGCAGTTCGCGGTGCGTCAGGACGACTGGAAACTGGTGAAGGCTTCCAAGGACATGCAGCCGGCGTTATTCAACCTCGCCGCCGACCTCGGCGAGAAGAACGACCTCGCCGCGCAGCAGCCCGAAAAGGTGAAGCAGCTCGCCGCGCTTTGGGAATCGTGGAACGCGCAGAACATCCCGCCACGCTGGGAAGACCAGCGTTGGAACGGCGGCGAGGATCGGAAAGCGAACAAAGCAGGAAAGAAGCGCGGCCGCAAAAACTCCGCAACGAAATGACCGCCGGCGTGTTTAATTGAGCCTGAATCATTGGTGAAACGCCGGAACTGAAGCGGTTGCTCCGCCCAACGGCCCGCCGTGCGAAACGGGCTTCGAGGCCGTTCGCTTTACCTCATCGCGAGGGCAGTGAACAAGAAGCCGGTGATTCAGCTTTAACCAAAGCTGAAGGCAGGTTTAAGAATGCAAGGGCCATTGTTGTCTTTTTACGGCGAGCGCGGCACGTGAAGCTTGCCAAGCTGGAGATACTGGCTGAAGGAAAGTGAACGATATGAAACGTCTCATCACCTCGCTCGTTGACGTGCTGCTGCTGGCTCCTTTGGTTGTGCAGCAGGCTGCTGAAAAGCTGCTTTACCCCAAACGACTTTACCCTGTCGCTCAGCGAAGAACGGTTCTGGGGTCTTGGCACTTGGGAGACAAAAGGCGGCGCGCTGCGAGTGAGATAACATTCCCCACGAACATGAAAACACTTCTGCTTTTCCTGCTCTGTGCCCTCTCTGTTGCTGCAGCCCAAACCCACGCTGCCGAGCAACCAAAGCCGAACTTCCTCGTCGTTCTCACCGACGATGTCGGGTGGGGCGACTACGCTTGCTACAACCCGAAGAGCAAGATCCCCGCGCCGAACGTGGACCGGCTCGCGCGCGAAGGCATGCGGTTCACGCACGCGCACACGCCCGCCGCGCTGTGCTCGCCGACGCGCTACTCGATCCTCACCGGCAATCATCCCTGGCGCGGACGCGCTCCCGGCAGCACTTGGGGTTTTCATGTGCCCTCGCAAATCCTGCCGGGGCAGAAGACGGTGACGAACCTGCTCAAGGACGCGGGCTATCACACCGCGATGTTCGGCAAGCAAGGCTTCGGCGGCGAACACGCAAAGCTGGCCGACGGCAATCCCGATTTCACCAAGCCAATGATCGAAGGACTGCGCGCGTGGGGCTTCGATTACAGCGCCATCATCCCGCGCGGGCATCAGGCGCTGCCGCTGTTGTTCCTCGTGAACGAACTGCCGGAAGTCGGCGCGGACAAGCTCATCCAGGGCAAGACCGTCCAGCGCGGCGTGTGCGTGGATTACTCCGAGCCGGGCTGGGACCACAGCAAGGTCGGCGCGCGGCTGCTGGATCACGCGGAGAAATTCCTCGACCTTCATCAGCGCGAACGCGAGAACACGCCCTTCTTCATGCACTTCTGCACCGATGGCGGCCACGCGCCTTATGTGCCGGCCGATGCCATCCGCGGCACGGCCTTAAAAGGGCAGACGAAAATGACCGAGCACGCCGACATGGTGATGGAGCCGGACATCCTGCTCGGCAAACTCATGGCGATGCTGGAGCAGCGCGGCCTGCTTGCCAATACCGTCATCTGTTTTACCAGTGACAACGGCGGCCTGCCCTATGAGCGCAACTTCGGCCACGACGCGGTCGGCGGTTTGCGCGGGAAGAAGAGTTTCATTTTTGAAGGTGGCCATCGCGTGCCGTTCCTGGTGCGCTGGTCCGGCAAGATCGCCGCCGGCAGCGTGCGCAATCAGTTCGTCTGCATCCATGACATCGCGCCCACGTTGGTCGAACTGGCAGGCGCAAAGGCGCCCGCCGACCAATGCCTCGACTCTGTGAGTCTTGCGCCCGTGTTACTCGGCCAGCGCGATGACAACCGGCCTGTGCGCCGCACCATGCTCATCGAATCCTCGCCCGGTCGCGACGTGAATCAAGACGGTGGCTTTGCTGACGCGAGTGTGGTGCTCACCCGCGAAGGCACGGTCGCCGCCGCGCGTAAACAAGTTCCCGCCGCCAAGGCTCAAGCCAGAACGAAAGGCAAAGGCAAACGCGCTGGCAAGATTCGGCCCGATGAGGCTGCCAAGATGCCCAGTCAAGGCATCGCCCACGCGATCTACGAAGGCGACTTCAAGCTGATGCTGGACGTGAATAAAGACGCGCCCGCTGCGCTCTATGATTTGAAGAACGATCTCGCCGAGCGGAAGAACCTGATCGCCGAACCTGCGCACGACGAACGCGTGAAGCGCATGGAAGCCATCTACCGGGCCATCCGCGCATCCAAACGCAGCGTGGACATCATCGCCGCGCCGCCGGCTCAACCATGAACGTCACGCGTATCACGGGCGACATGTCGTTGTTCAAGGAAGCGCTGATTTCCGTCGCCGAGCGGAAACATCAAGGCTACAGCGATACCAAGAACAATCGCCGAAAGAAGTGAATCGAACCATCACCATGAAACGCATCGTTGCACTTATCGTCGCGCCGGCCTTGGCTGTGGTGCTTTCAACTGCGCCGTGTGCGGGCGCGCCGGCGAACCGTTCGTTGCCCGTGGTGTATGACGTGGACATCGTGATCGCGGGCGGCGGCTGCGGCGCGGCGGCTGCGGCGGTAGCGGCTGCGCGCGCGGGCGCGAAGGTGTTCCTGCTGGCGCCGCGCAACTACCTCGGCGAGGACGTCGCCGGTTCGATGCAGCTTTGGTTGGAGCCGGGCGAAGTTCCCGCCACGGAACTGGCCCGCGCGATGTTCTCCGACCCCGCCGACCTGGCGAACGCGGGCTTTCCCTACACCTACAAGACCGACCAGCCGGCGAACAAAAAACATCCCGACACCGCGCCGCCGTCACACCTCTGCGGGCGGCACGAGGTCGTGGACGCGCAGCACGACAGCGTCCAATACGACGCCGATGTGACCATCACCGCCGTCCTGAACGAGCCTCAGTTCGTGCGCGCGGCGGAACTTAAGGCGTTCAACCGCTCGCGCGATTTCCAAGTGAAAGACGCGCAGGTGGACATCAGCGCCGACGGCAAGAAGTGGCGGAAGCTTGGGACGTTTGTGTGCGAGAACTTCGGCGGCAAGGGCACCGTGCTCATCCCGATCAACGAGCGCATCAGCCACGCGCGGGTGCTGGTCCGCCGCGCGGCCTCCGCGAAACGGCTCCTGCTCGGCAGTCTCACGTTCCTGCCGCCGGAGCCGCCGCCGGGCACCGCGAAGTCGTCCGTCGTGCGGCCGATGCACGTCAAGACGACGCTGGAGAACGCGCTGCGCACGGCAAAGGTGGAGTTCCTCTTCGGTTGCTACCCGTCCGAACTGCTCACCGACGCGGCCGGCCGGCCCGCGGGCCTCGTAATGGTCAACCGCATGGGCCGCCAAGCCGTCCGCGCGAAGGTCGTCATTGACGCCACCGAGCAGGGCGTGGTCGCGCGCATGGCGGGCGTGAAGTTCAGCGAGTTCAAGAGCGGCCGGGAGACGTTGCAATGGGTGACGATTGCAGAGGAGGCACATATAGGTGCTTGTCCAAGGCAGTTGCCGTTCCCGGTCACAGTCTTGGACATGAAAGGCCAGCGAGTCACGAAGCAGAAGGCGTCGTGGTTTGTGTATGACTTATACGTGCAACTGCCTGACGACAGTTGGCCGGCGCGCGCGAAACTGGAGCAACAGGTCCGCGACCTCTTCTACCATCCGACACAGTTGTATTCCGCCGACGCGCCGTGGTTGGTGCCGACGTGCGCGATTCGCGGCGCGCAGCAAGGGTCGTCGGACTGGCCGGGCGCGGAGCGCTTACCGCTTGATGTCTGCCGTCCCGCAGACTTGAAGCAACTCTGGATTCTCGGCGGCTGTGCCGACGTGCCGCGCGCTCACGCCAAGAAACTCCAGCGGCCCGTCACCATCATGCAACTCGGCGAGCGCATCGGCAAAACCGCCGCGGAGGAAGCGCGAGGTCTCTCGCGTCCCGCCGAAGTCAAAGTGGTGGCACTGTCGCCAAAGGGGCCGGTTCATGACGGCGAGGTGAAGGAGTTTCTCGGCGGCCTGCGGCCTGTGCCGCTCGCGCCAGGCATTCCGGAGTCGGCGCGACCGTTGCCGTTGCTGGGCCACTACGATGTCGTCGTCGTGGGTGGCGGCACCTCGGGCGCGGCGTCGGGCATCGGCGCGGCGCGGCAGGACGCGCGCACGTTGGTGCTGGAATACCTCCATGGTCTCGGCGGCGTCGGCACGCTCGGCATGATTGGCAAATATTGGTATGGCAACCGCGTTGGGTTCGCCGACAAGGTTCCGCAGAACCCCATCGAGGTGCGGATGGAATACTACCGGAGCGAGCTGCGCAAAGCCGGCGCGGACATCTGGTTTGGCGTCATCGGCTGTGGTGCGCTCGTCGAGGGCAATCGTCTCAAAGGCGTCGTCGTCGCCACGCCCTACGGTCGCGGCGCGGTGACGGCGGACGCGGTCATTGACGGCACCGGCAACGCTGACATCGCCGCTGCCGCGGGCGCGGAGACGCGGTTCGTGGAGGACTTCTTCGCGTTGCAGGCCGCTCACATGCCGCCGCGCGAAGTCGGCGCGAGCTACATTAACGGCAACATCCCTGCCGTGGACCCGGCCGACCCGCTCGATGTGCGCGAGGCGTTCATGGCGCGCGCGGGGCGCTACTTCGACCGCGGGCAGTTGATGGACGCGCGCGAGCGCCGCCGCATCGTGGGCGACTACTGCCTCGACTGGCTCGACCAGATCAACCGGCGCACGTTCCCCGACAGCATCGTGCTGGGCAAGAGCGACTACGACAGCCACGGCTACCAGATTCATCCTTACTTCATGCTCAAACCGACGCGCCCGCCGGACAATTACAAGCACAACTACACCAGCTACGTGCCGTATCGTTGCCTGCTGCCGCGCGGCCTCGAAGGCATCCTCGTCGTCGGCCTCGGCATCAGCGCGCACCGCGACGCCATGCCGATTGTGCGGATGCAGCCCGACTTGGGAAACCTCGGCTACGCGGCCGGCGTGGCGGCGGCGATGGCCGTGCGCGATCACAAGACCCCGCGGCAGATTGACGTGAAGGCGCTTCAGCGGCACTTGGTCGAGGTGGAGAATCTCCCCGGCAACGTCCTGAGCGACCGCGATTCGTTCCCCCTGCCCGACACCGAGATCGAGAACGCTGTGCGCCGCGTGGCCCGCGACTACGATGGTCTCGAAGTGCTCCTGACCGATTCACCCAGAGTCCTGCCGAAACTCCGCGCCGCCCACGACGCCGCGCCAGCCCAACAGAAACTCGCCTACGCCCACGTGCTCGGCATCATGGGCGACGCTCACGGAGTGGATACGTTGCTCGCCGAGGCGAAGCGGCGACTGCAACAGAACGATCTCGCAATTCGCAAGGAAGCGGACGGCATGGATCGCGTAGCGCAGCTTGTGTGGGCCTTGGGCCGCTGCGGCGACCGCCGCGTGGTGCCTGTGTTGTGCGAACTGGCCGCGAAACTCGCGCCCACCGAATATGTCCGTCTGCGCGCCATCGCTGTCTCGTTGGGCGCGATCCGTGATCCTGCTGCCGCGCCTGCGCTGGCCGCGCTGCTCAAGGCCAAAGCCGGCGCCAACGACACCATCGAGCTGATGACCGCCTGCGCGCTCTTTCGCTGCGGCGATCCGGACGGCTCCGCCCGCCGCGCGCTGGAACGATTTGCCGCCGGCACCAACGGCCCGTTCGCCCAACTGGCGTGGCAGGTCATCGAGTCCCGGCGCGATGGGAAGCGATGAAAGCGGACGAAAGGAAACCATGAATCCAACATGCCATCCCATCGCCGTAATCCTCACGGCGCTCGGCCTTGTCTTTGGCCAGTGTGTCGTTGCCAAGGAACCGTCCGCGCCCGCCAAACCCAACATCCTGCTCCTTGTCGCCGACGATCTCGGTTGGGCCGACGTGGGCTGGCACGGCGGGAAGTTTAAGACGCCCGCTCTGGATCGGCTCGTGCGCGGGGGCGTGGAACTCGACCGCCATTACGTCCAGCCAGTCTGCACACCGACGCGCACGGCGTTCATGAGCGGGCGCTGGACAAGCCGGTTCGGGCCGCACGTGCTCGCGCCGTCGAACTCGCGCGCATTTCCGGCCGGCACGCCGACGATCGCCTCCGCGCTCAAGCAGTGCGGCTACACGACGCACATCTCCGGCAAGTGGCACCTCGGCGCCAAGGCCGAATGGGGGCCGAACCATTACGGTTTTGACCACAGCTACGGTGCGTTCTGCGGTGCGGTGGACCCGTGGACGCACAAGTATCGCCCCGGCCCCTTCGAGGACACGTGGCACCGCGACCTCAAGCGCCTCGATGAGGAGGGCAACGCCACCGAGCTGGTCGCGCGCGAGGCGCTGAAATGGATACGCCAGAAGAAGGCGCCGTGGTTCATCTACGTGCCGTTCTTCGCCATCCATATCCCGGTGGACGCGCCGGAGGAATACAAGCGCCTCTACGCAGGAGTGAAGTTCGACGACGATCCGGCGAAGAACGACTCGCTGCTGCGGCTCGCGGCGTTCGTCACACAGCTCGACACGAAGGTGGGCGAGTTCATCACCGCGCTGGAGGAGACCGGCCAGCGCCGCGACACGCTCATCGTGTTCACCTCCGACAACGGCGGCCAGCTTGGCGGAAGAAATCCCTACGTCGGCAAAGTTGCCGATTCGCCCGCGTTGAGCAGCAACCTGCCATTGCGCGGCCACAAGAACACGCTTTACGAAGGCGGCGTGCGCGTGTCCGCGTTCGCCAACTGGCCCGGCAAGCTCGCGCCGCGCAAGCTCAGGGCGCCGCTCCACGCTGCCGACTGGATGCCGACGCTGACAAAGCTCGCCGGCTGGCAGCCGCCCGCGGGCCTGAAGTTCGACGGCATTGACGCGTGGCCGGTGTTGACCGGCGCGGTTGAGAAGCCGACGCCGCGCACCATCTACATCCCACATCCATCGGGTGCGATTGTGTTACGCGACGGCTGGAAGCTCATCGCCCGCAAAAAGACGAAGAAGAACAAGGCGGGCATTGAGCTGTTCAATGTCACCGCCGATCCGTTCGAGGAGAAGGAGCTTGCGCAGGCCGAGCCGGAACGGGTGAAGGCATTGCAGGCCATTCTCGCCGACCTCCGTGCTGGCGACTTGAAGGAGATGCCGAAGGACGCCGGCGACGGTGTGGTGGACAAGGCGGATAAGTAATCCCCAAACATGAATACGCATATCCGCTCACTCGTCTGCCTGCTCACGGCCGTTGCCGCTTCTGTTCTGTTGGCGGCCGATGGGGCGCAGAGTTGGTATCATCTCGAAGGCCCGCTGCGCGGCTCGCTCAAGAGTGACGCGCCGCTGCCGCTCTACGATCCACAGCCGGAGCATCTCTGGAACCGGTTGTTCGCCGCGTTCTACATCCGGCCAAGCGCGCTGCCGTCGCGGCCGGAGTATCCGCAGGATTCAACGAAGCTGGACGAATGGGACCGCAAGCTGCGCGCCGGGAAACTGCCGCGCGGCCCGGTGGTCCGGCGCATCGAAGGTGGTGACGTGCTCGGGTTCCTGGCGTGGCCCAAGACGCGGCACTATTCCGAGCCGGCGCCGTTCCAGCGCGCGGACAAGTTGCTGGACGAGTTTCTGGAGACGCGGGGCGAACGGCTCATCGCCGATCCGCTGAAGCGGGCGTTCTTCCAGCGCGACCTGTGGGCCGTCTTCGACCATCTCGCAGGCCAGAACATCGCCCATTTCGGCGATGCCGACTTGGCGAGACGGCGGGCCGCGGCGGCGGATTACAAGATCGAACCGGAAGAACTCCAGCGCGACGATGCGGGAGCGATCCAGCGCCGTGAGACGCTCTGCCGCAAACTGGCCGTGGTCATCCGGCGGCTCGCGTTGCCAAAGTCCGCCATCGCAGCCTTGTCGGACAACTATGCGGCGGCGACCGGGTCGGGGCAGTTTCCGGCTCGGCACGAGTTCGATTGTCGCAGCAACTATCTGCCGCCCGGTTTGCTGTCCCGGCCTGACGAGTGGGTTGAGACGGACAACGCTGCCGGATCGCAGCACCGCGAAAAAGCAGAAGGGCAACTGGCCTACACGTCGTGGAGCATCCGCGGGCGGTCGTATTATCGCGTCTTCTGGCGTTTCCCCGAGGGGCGTCGGGCGGTCGAGGATTACCTCCGCTACCTCCAGCGCGAGGGAGTGGATTGGGAGAGGAGCGCGCGGCAGGGTTACATCCGGCTCAAGCGCGACGTGCGGCAAATCCCCGCCGGCACCGAGGCGACCATCGTCGAGTTCATGGTGGTCCTCGACGAGAAGCTCAATCCCGTTCCCACGCGCGTCGTCGAGTTGGTGCATCTGAGCGTTTATAAGAACGTGGACGGCGCGCCGGACCCGCAGACCAACACCGGCCGCGGGTGGATCGTGCGGCAATACGTGGCCCGTCGCCGGCTTCTGTTCGACGGCTTGAAGCAGGGCGGTCTGGAACGGGTGCCCGATGACGCGCCCAGCTATCGCGTGCTGCTGAACTCGCCAAAGGACTGGGGCGAGTTTGGCCGCCAGCAATCGGTGGTGCAAACGTGCCTCCACTGCCACATGCACGAACGGGAGCGGGTCGGCGTCCACAGCTTGAACTCGATCTCCTGCCATGTTCCGGAACACGGCATGCCGGGCATCGTCATTCCGATGGGCGCCGGCGACATCAAGACCTACTCCCGCGCTGAGCGCACCGTGCGCTGGAAGCTTGGCCAGGAGGACTACCTGCGGTTGGTGGAGTATGCGCGCCGGCCGATGACGGCCCCACAACAAGAACCGAAGCCATCAACACGAGGAGCGGGCAAATGACGATGACCACACTGAGACTGTTTCTCTGCCTGTTGCTGTTGTCGTTGTGCTGCGGCTCGGATGTTACTGCGACGGACAAGCCCAACATCGTCCTCATCCTTGCCGACGACCTCGGCTACAACGACCTCTCCTGCCAGGGCGCGATCAAGCTCAAGACGCCCGGCATTGACCGCATCGCGAAGGAAGGCGTCCGGTTTACTGACGCGCATACACCGGCTGGCGTGTGTTGCCCGACGCGCTACGGCGTGCTGACCGGGCGCTATCCGTGGCGGCGGGCGCAAGTTTGTTGGGCCTCGCCCGGCGCGGCACTGCTCATTGAAGCGGGGCGAGAGACAACCGCCTCAATGCTCAAGCGCGCCGGCTACACCACCGGCATCGTCGGCAAGTGGCATCTCGGTTTTGGCACTCTCGAAAAACGCGTGGACTGGAACGGCGACCTCAAGCCCGGTCCGCTGGAAGTCGGCTTCGATTATTGTTTCGTTGATGTCAGCAATCGCTGGGGTGTTTACGTGGAGAACCACCGGATTCTCGGACTCGATCCCAACGATCCCATCCGACCCGGCAGAGGAGAAAAACGCAACGGCGGCAATTCGGCGTTCACGATGAAGAACGAGGAGAACGCCCGCGTGCTGCACGAGAAGGCCGTCGCGTTCATCGAGCGGAACAAGGAGAAGCCGTTCTACCTTCACTACGTGCCGAACAACATCCACACGCCGTTGACACCGAACAAGAAGTTCGCCGGCACCAGCCAGGCCGGCAAATACGGCGACTTCGTGCATGAGCTGGATTGGTCGGTCGGCGAGCTGCTCGCGACGCTCGACCGGCTCAAGCTGGCCGACAACACGCTGGTCATTTTCACGAGCGACAACGGTGGCGTGTATGAAAAGGAAGGCTTCGGTGCCGGACACCGCTCGTGCGCGCCGTTCAATGGCCAGAAAGGCGATGTGTGGGAAGGCGGCAACCGCGTGGCGTTTCTCGCGCGCTGGCCGGGCCGCATCGCGCCGGGGACGACCTCGCCGCGGCTGCTTTGCCTGACTGATATGATGGCGACGTTCGCGGCGATCACCGGCCAGACCATGCCAACTGATGCCGGCCCTGACAGCTTCAACGCGCTGCCAGCGCTGTTCGGCAAGAGCCAGAGCGACGGCGCGCGCACGAGCCTGGTCATGCAGGCGCGTTCCGCGTCCGCGTTCCGGCACAGGAAGCAGGAGGACATCTGGGCCGTGCGCGATGGAAACTGGAAGCTGGTGATGGGCCAAGGCTCCGGCTACTCGACCGAGAAGACCGAACGCGCGCCGTATCTCAAGTTCGCGCAGGTCGGCATGGTCAACAGCGACTTCACACCCGATGGACAGCTCAAACCTGACGCGCCGCCAATGCAGATCTACGACCTCGCCACCGATCCCGGCGAAACGAAGAACCTCTATCGCGACCATCCGGAGACTGTCGCGCGCCTGACGAAGCTCTTCGAGCAACTGCGCGATGCCAAAGGCTCCATGCTTCGACAATGACCGCAAACTCCACCACGTCATTATGAAAAACATCCCTTCCTCCACCGCTCTCCGTCTTGCGCTCTGGCTGTGCACACCATGCGCATTGCTGGCAGAAGACAAGACGCTCAACGTGCTGTTCGTCGGGAACAGCTTCACGGCGCGGCACAACCTTTCGCAGGTCGTCAAGACGATGGTCGAGGCCGGCCGGCCGGGACTGAAGTTTGAGGTGACCACCGTCATTTACGGCGGGCGCACGCTCAAGGACCACTGGCGGCTCGGCACGCAGAACTTCGTGAAGCTGGCGAGCCTGACTGCCGCGGAAGAACAGGCCACGATCCAGTCGTTGCGCGCCGCTGCGAAAGACACCAAGGACAAATACGCCGCGGGGGCGTTGAGGCGGCACGAGGAGTTGGCCAAGACGCTGGACCGGCCGCATCGCAAGTGGGACATCGTGGTGTTGCAGTCCTACCGCGACGACATGCCCGACAATCCGCACTATGTCGAGTATGCGCCGAAGTTCGCCGAACTCATCCGCGCGCAGGGCGCGCGCGTGGTGCTCTACGAGACCTCGCCCCAGACGCAGAACGAGAAAGCGCTGACCGCCACGCCCGACGCCGCGCCGGTGCTCGCGAAGGAAAAGATCGTCGCCGCACTGGCCAAGCGCATCAACGCGACCGTCGTGCCGATGGCGATGGTGGCGCTGTATTGTCAGACCACCCGGCCTGACTTCACGCTGCGTTTCGTCAACGACTCGCATCTGAACCAGACGATGGCTTATCTGACGGCCTGCACGTTTTACGGTGCGTTGTTCGACCGCAGCCCCGAGGGACTGGCGCTCGACAAGATCACCGACATCCGCTACCTCGACAACAAGCACCGGGACAAGGACCGCGACGGCGGCCCGATTACGCGTGTGTTTTCCGTGAAGGATCGCGCCGACCTGCAGCGCATCGCGTGGGAAGGCCTGAAGAAATTCCGCGCGCTGGCCGGGGAAGGCCAATGATGGTGCGCCGGGTGACGTGACGAGGAACGCTGAACCCGCTGCCATGCTGCAAGATCAATCCAACGGAACACACTCCATGATCGTGAACTCGACAAAACTCCGCATCGGTTTGCTTGTTGCCTTCCTAGCTTCGTGCGTCCTGCTTCAGGCCACGACTCCCAACGTCGTCCTCCTCTTCGTTGACGACATGGGTTACGGCGACATTGGGCCGTTTGGCTCGACCAAGAACCGCACGCCGCAGCTCGACCGCATGGCGAAGGAAGGGATGAAGTTCACCAGCTTCTACGCCGCGCCGGTTTGCTCGGTGTCGCGCGCGCAGGTGATGACCGGCTGCTACGGCGCGCGCGTCTCGATTCCCGGCGTGTTCCCGCCCGGCTGCGCGCACGGCATCAACAAGGACGAGCACACACTGGCGGAACTGATGAAGGCGCAGGGCTACGCGACGATGTGCATTGGCAAATGGCACCTCGGTGACCAGCCGCCGTTCTTGCCGACGCGGCACGGGTTCGACCATTACTTCGGCCTGCCCTACTCAAACGACATGAAAAAGAAGGCGAAGGCCAACGGCGAACTCGTAGTGCCGCTCGTGCGCGACGAGCAGGTGATCGAGTTGCTCACCGACGAGGCGCAGAACCGCATCGTCGAACGTTACACGGACGAGGCGGTGAAATTCATCACACGGAACAAGGAGAAGCCGTTCTTCCTCTACCTGCCGCACACGGCCGTGCATACGCCGGTCCATCCGGGCGCGGCGTTCGCGGGGAAGTCGGCCAACGGGCGCTTTGGCGACTGGGTCGAGGAGGTGGACTGGAGCGTCGGGCGAGTGCTCGACACGCTGCGCGAACTCAAGCTCGACCGGAATACGCTGGTCATGTTTACCAGCGACAACGGCCCGTGGCTCATCAAAGGCGCCGACGGCGGCAGCGCCGGGCCGTTGCGCGGCGGCAAAGGCACGACGTGGGAAGGCGGCGTGCGCGTGCCGACGCTGGCGTGGTGGCCGGACAAGGTCGCGCCCGGCAGCGCGTGCGATGCCATCGCGGGCACGATTGATTTCCTGCCAACGTTCGTGAAGCTTGCGGGCGGCACGGTGCCAACCGACAGGAAGATTGATGGCAAGGACATCTCGCCGCTGCTTTTCGGCCAGACGAAAGAGTCGCCTCACGAAGCGCGTTACTACTACCACGGCTACAAACTCCAAGCGGTGCGCGTCGGCCCGTGGAAACTCGCCGTTGCTCCGCAGTCCGAAGGCCGGAAGAAAGGTAACGAAACGGTTCCGGCCTCGCTCGACAAGCCGCGCCTCTACAACCTCGACGCCGACATCGGCGAGCGCAACGACGTGGCGGCCGCGCATCCCGACGTTGTCGCCCACCTCAAGGCGCTGGTGCAGAAGATGGCCGCCGACCTCGGCGACGGCAAACCCGGCCCCGGCGTCCGCCCGGCCGGTTTTGTCGAGAATCCGGTCACGCTTTACCCCACCGAGGACGGCCCAAAACGCAAAGGTGCCGCAAAAACGAAATCACCGCGGGCCTCAAAGAACGCGAAGCCCGTCTCACTCGACGCGCTGAAGGCCGGCGACTCGCTTGCCGGCGAGGCCGCGCCGCAAGTGGCCAACCGGCCGATCACGATCACGTGCGAAGTCGAACCGAAATCGCCGGATGGTGTCATCGTCGCGCACGGCGGCAAAGCGGTCGGTTACTCGCTTTACCTCAAGAGCGGCCGGTTGATGTTCACGGTGCGCGCCGGCAAGGAACCCACGAGCATCGCGGCGAACGAGACGCCCGCCGGCCATTTCTCAGTCGAAGCAACGCTTGCCGCCGGCGGCCAAATGCGGTTGGCGATCAACGGCAAGGAAGTAGCGACCGGCAAGAACGCAGGTCTGTTGCATCGCCAGCCACAGGAAAGGTTCTGTGTTGGTTTCGACGACGCCGTGCCCGTGGCCGACTACGGTGGCAAAGCGAAGTTCGAGGGCACCATCGCGCATCTCAAAGTCACCGCCGGTGTTCCATAAACTCGCGTCTAGCGACTTGGAAACATTCGGCATGAACTCAAAACTCATCACGCTCGTCACCGTGGCCAGTCTCGGTTTTGCCGCAGCGGTTTGCTTTGCCGCCGGCGCGCCGCCAGTCCGTAATCCCAACATCCTCTTCATCCTCACCGAGGACCAGGGCGCGCATCTCGGCGTGCTCGGCACGCCGGGATTGCGGACGCCGCACATGGATGCGCTGGCGCGGTCGGGCGTGTTGTTCCGCAACGCCTTCGTCGCTTACCCGGTCTGTTCCGCCTCGAAAGCCTGCATCTACACCGCCCTGCATAACCACCGCAACGGTATCCTCAACAATACCGTCAACTACCACAAGCCGGCCGCCGAGTTAACACCAGCCCAACGCCGGTTCCCGCTCTACATGCGGAACCGCATCGCCGCGGACATCCCGACGCTGACCGAGTTACTGCGCAGAAACGGCTATTACCAAGGTGCCACACACAAGCTGCACGTCGCGCCGGTCGAGAAGTTCCCTTACGACGAATTCCTGCCGAATCCGACGGGGCCGGTGATGAAGGGGTTCCTGGAGCGCGCGACCGCGACCGGGCGGCCTTGGTTCCTGCTCTACAACATTCCCGACACGCACCGGCCGTATCCCAACAGCGACAAGGTGAAGATTCGCGTCCAGCCGGGCGAGGTGAAGCTGCCGGCGTTCCTGCCCGACACGCCGGTCGTGCGGAAGGATTGGGCGGAATACTTGGCCGGCATCGAGCGAGCCGACACGTTGGTGGGCCAGGCGATGGAAGTCCTGCGCGAGTCGGGCCAGCAGGATCGGACCATCGTCGTCTTCATGGGCGATCACGGCCCCACCTTCCAGCACGGCAAGATGACGCCCTACGACCTCGGCTTGCGCGTGCCGCTGGCTTTCGCCGGCCCGGGCATTCGTGCGGGCACAACCCATGTGCTGGCCAGCGAACTCGACCTGATGCCCACCCTGTTGGACTTGGCCGGTGCTGCCGTGCCGCCCGGCCTGCACGGCATTTCGCTGCGCGGCGTCCTGGAAGGCCGACGCGGCGCAAAGAAGCGCGACTTTGTTTTCGCCGAGATTTCGCACCGTGGCAATCTGCCGAACGCCGGCATGCAGGAACGTGCGATCTTCGATGGCAGATGGAAGCTGATCTATCGCGAGAAGACCGAACCACCCTGGCGGCAAGTGCAGGCCGACAGCAAGGAGTGGCCCAAGTGGGGCAACCGCACCTACGCCGAGACCGTGCGCGTGAAGGAGCAATTCCCCGAAGCCTTCCGCGTCCTCGCCGGGCTGGACCCGCAGAACCTCGGCGGGAAAGTTCCGGCGCTCGAACTCTACGACCTGCAAACCGACCCTGAGGAACTGCACAACCTCGCCGTCCAGCCCGCGCACCAAGTCGAGCGCGACCGTTTGTATGCCGCACTGCGCCAGTGGGTCCAAACCACCGCCGACCCCGCCGTGCAACCACCGTCAACTTCTCCAGAACCAGAGCCATGAAACACATCATTACATTCCTCGCGTCGCTGTGTCTGTTCGCCGGCCACGCCATCACCGCCGAACTTGCGAAACCCAACATTGTCTTCATCCTCGCCGACGACCTCGGCCGCACCGACGTGGGCTTCATGGGCTGCAAGGAGATCCGCACGCCACACCTCGACAAGCTCGCAGCCGCCGGCGCGGTGCTCGACGCGCATTACGTGCAGCCGGTCTGTTCGCCGACGCGCGCGGCGTTGATGACCGGCCGCTATGCCACGCACACCGGCGTCTATACCATCGTGCGACCGCACGCGCCGTGGGGCCTGCCGCTGGAGGAACGGACGCTGGCGCAGGCGTTGCGCGAAGCGGGTTACGAGACGGCCATCACCGGCAAATGGCACCTCGGCGAATTTGAGGAAGCGTATCGGCCGACGCGGCGCGGCTTCGACCACCAATACGGCTTTTGGTTCGGCATGATTGATTATTTCAAGCACACCCGCGACACCACGCTCGACTGGCATCGCAACGACCAACCTTGCAACGACGAAGGCTACTCCACGCATCTCATCGCGAAGGAAGCTTGCCGCCGCATCCGCGAGAAGCAGCCTGACAAGCCGCTTTTCCTTTACCTGCCGTTCAACGCCGTCCACGGGCCGTTCCAAGTCCCTGACAGCTATCTCGCGCCCTACGACAAACTCACCGGCACGCGCCGCACCTACGCCGGTATGTGCTCGGCGATGGACGAAGCCGTCGGCCAGGTTGTCGCGGCGTTGGAAGAAAAAGGCCTGAAGCAAAACACGCTCATCGTTTTCTCCAGCGACAACGGCGGCCCAAGCCCCGGCCGCATCACCACCAACGGCCCGCTCCGCGCCGGCAAAGGAACCATCTATGAGGGTGGCATCCGCGTCTGCGCGTTTGCATCATGGCCCGGCCGCATCCCCGCCGGCACGATCAAGGAGCCGATTCACGCCGTGGACTGGTATCCGACGCTGGTGAAACTCGCCGGCGGCAAGCTGGAGCAAAAGCTGCCGCTCGACGGCCTCGACATCTGGCCGGTGCTCACGCAGGGCACGAAGTCGCCGCACGACGCGTTGATGTTCTGCGGCGGCCGGCCCGAACAAGCCGCCATCCGTATGGGCGACTGGAAGCTGCTGGCCAACGCGAGCGAAGCGGGCGCCGAGAAATCCGAAGGCAAAACCGCTGGCAAGCGGGCGCGTGGCAAAGCGGCCCGCGTCACACACGGCGTGGAGCTTTACAACCTTGCCGACGACATCGGCGAAAAGAAAAACCTCGCCGACGCCCAGCCGGAGAAAGTAAAGGAGCTTCGTGCGAAACTCGACGAGTTGCTCAAGAACGCGGTGCCCAGCGGCGTCGTGCAGGCTGCCACCGCCACCGCCAAGCCCAAACGCCGCAAGCAGAAGTGACATCACCGTCTTCTCGATTGAAGTTTTGAAAACCATGAGCCTCGTTTTCATTCTTGTCGGCGCATTGATACTGGCGCCGCTGGCTCTTCATGCCGCCGACAAACCCAACATCGTCCTCATCCTTGCCGACGACCTCGGCTACGAGTGCATCGGCGCCAACGGCGGCGCCTCCTACAAGACGCCGGTGCTCGACAAGCTGGCGGCCACCGGCGCGCGGTTCGAGCATTGCTACGCGCAACCGCTCTGCACGCCGACGCGCGTGCAGATCATGACCGGCATCTACAACGTCAGGAACTACACCACGTTTGGCCGGTTGGACCCGAAGTGCGTGACGTTCGCCAACATCCTCAAACAAGCCGGTTACGCGACCTGCATCGCCGGCAAGTGGCAGCTTGGCCAGGACGTGGAACTGCCGAAGAAGTTCGGCTTCGACGAAGCGTGTCTCTGGCAGCACACGCGCCGACCGCCGCGCTACGCCAATCCGGGCCTGGAGATCAACGGCGTCGAGAAGGACTACGCCAGCGGCGAATACGGCCCCGATCTCGTTGACGCCTACGCACGCGATTTTATCACGCGCCACAAGGGCCAGCCGTTCTTTCTTTACTACCCGATGATGCTCACCCACTCGCCCTACCAGCCCACGCCCGACAGCGTGGACTGGGACCCGAAGGCCGTGGGCGAGAAGGTGAACCAGAAACCAGAACACTTCGCCGACATGGTGGCCTGCATGGACAAGCTCATCGGCCGGCTCGTCGCGCGGCTCGAGGAACTGGGCCTGCGCGACAACACGCTCCTCGTGTTCCTGGGCGACAACGGCACTGGCCGTGGCACGCGCTCGATGATGGGCGGCCGCGAGGTCCTCGGCGGCAAGGGGCAGACCACTGCCGCTGGGATGCACGTGCCGCTCATTGTGAATTGGCCGGGCAAGGCCGCCGCGGGCAAGGTCTCGCGCGATCTCGTGGACAGCACCGATATTCTCCCCACGATCTGCGAGGCTGCGGGCACGTCCGTGCCGACGGAACTGAAAATTGACGGTCGCAGTTTTCTGCCGCAGGTGCGTGGCGAGCGGGGCCGGCCGCGCGAGTGGGTTTACTCGTGGTATTCGCCGCGCCAGACCGCCAACCTGGCCGTCCGCGAGTGCGCTTTCAACCAACGCTTCAAGCTCTACCGGACGGGCGAGTTCCACGACCTGCGTGCCGACATCGAGGAAAAGCATTCGCTCAAAGTGGAGACGCTGGACGGCGAGGCCGCCGCTGCCGCGAAGCTGCTGCAAGCCGCGCTCGACCGTTGCAAAGACGCCCGGCCCGCCGCCCTCGACAAACTGTTCGACGCGCCGAAGAAACGCGCCGGAAAGAAAGCCGGAAAGAGCAGCAAGCCAACCCCAGCCAAATAATCAACCCGAAACGTGTCATGAGACCTATCCTCCTCCTCTTTACGGTGGTGCTTCTGTGCAGCCAGAGCCTCGCCGCCGACAAGCCCAACATCCTGCTCATCGTCGTGGATGACATGGGCTATTCGGACGTGGGTTTCCACGGCTGCAAGGACATCCCGACGCCGAACCTCGACGCGCTCGCGGCCTCGGGCGTGCGGTTCACCAACGGCTATGTTTCGGGGCCGTATTGCTCGCCGACGCGCGCGGGACTGATGACGGGCCGCTACCAGACGCGCTTCGGCCACGAGTTCAATCCGGGCGCCAACCAGGGGCTGCCGTTGACTGAAAAGACAATCGCCGACCGGCTGAAGGCCGCCGGCTACATCACCGGCTGCGTCGGCAAATGGCACCTCGGCTCGCTGCCGGAGATGCACCCGCAGAAACGCGGTTTCGACGAGTTCTTCGGCTTCCTCGGCGGCGCGCACAGTTACTTTGACGCCGGCGGCATCCTGCGGGGCACCGAGCAGGTCAAGGAGTTGGATTACACCACCGATGCGTTCAGTCGCGAGGCAGTGGCGTTCATTGATCGGCATCGCACGAACGCGAAGCCGTGGTTCCTTTACCTCGCCTTCAACGCCGTCCACACGCCGATGCAGGCCGACGACGCGCGTCTGGCGAAATTCGCCGGCATCGCCGACAAGACGCGCCGGACCTACGCCGCGATGATGTGCGCGATGGACGAAGCCGTCGGCCACGTGCGCATGAAACTCGCCGACGCCGGGCTTGAGAAGAACACGCTTGTCACGTTCATCAGCGACAACGGCGGCCCGACCATGCCTGGTGTTACCGTCAACGGCTCGTGCAACGACCCGCTCCGCGGCTCGAAGCGCACCACGCTCGAAGGCGGCATTCGCGTGCCGTTCGTGGTCGCGTGGCCGGGGCGCGTGAAACCCGGTGTATTCCAACAGCCTGCCATCCAACTCGACCTCCACGTCACCGCGCTGGCTGTTGCGGGCGTGGACGTGAAGCCGGAGTGGAAACTCGACGGCGTGAACCTGCTGCCGTTCCTGAGCGGCGAGAAATCCGGCTCGCCGCACGCCGCGCTCTACTGGCGTTTCGGGGAGCAGATGGCCATCCGTGCCGGCGATTACAAGCTCGTTCGTTACGACAGCAACGCCGACACGCGCACCGGGCGTCGTCAGCCCGTGACCGTGCCCAAGCTCTACAATCTCGCCGCCGACATCGGCGAAACGAAAGACCTCGCCGCCGAGCAGCCCGACAAGCTGAAGGAACTCCAATCCAAATGGGACGCGTGGAACGCAACGCTGGTTCCACCGCTCTGGGGCGGTGGCAAGGTGGGCCGCGACGACGCCGAGCCGGGTGCGCGCGCAAAGGGAAAGCGTAAGAAGAACCGCTGAAACCAACCATCACGGTGGTTGTTAGAAGAATACATATGAATCCACTGACTGCCGCTCTCATTTTGCTGGCCGCCGCTGGCACGCTCTTGGCCTCCGATGCGCCCGCGCCGAAGAAGCCCAACGTCATCGTCTTTCTCGTGGATGACATGGGCTGGATGGACTGCGGCGTGTATGGTTCGAAGTATTACGAGACGCCGAACATGGACCGCTTCGCCACGCGCGCGATGCGCTTCACCGATGCTTACGCGCAGCCGCTCTGTTCGCCGACGCGCGCGAGCCTGCTCACTGGCAAATACTCCGCCCGCCACGGCATCACCACGCCCTCCGGCCATCTGCCGCCGCAGCCGCCGGGATACAAGTTCCTGCCCGACACTGCGTCGCCAAACCAGCCGATGCTGTTGCCGCAGAGCAAAAACTACATGGAGCCGTCGGAATACACGCTGGCCGAGGCGTTGCGCGATGCGGGCTATCGCACCGCGCATATCGGCAAGTGGCACCTTGGCCTCACGCGACCGCACTGGCCGGAGCAACAGGGCTTCGACGTGGCGTTCCACTGTCATCCCGATCCGGGGCCGCCGGGCGGTTACTTCTCGCCCTATGACGTGAAACCCGACGGTGAAGCGCACGGCAACAAGTCGCGCGTCGGCACCATCACCGACGGCCCGGCCGGCGAATACATCGTGGACCGTCTCGCCGCCGAGGCCATCAAGTTCATCGAGGCCAACCGCGACCAGCCGTTTTTCCTCAATCTCTGGAACTACGGCGTCCACGGCCCGTGGGGACACAAGCCGGAATACACGAAGCTGTTCGCGTCAAAGAAAGACCCGCGCGGCGTGCAGGGCAACCCGATCATGGCTTCAATGCTCCGCAGCGTGGACGAGTGTTTCGGCCGCGTCCTCGACACGCTCGACCGTCTTGGCCTCGCGGAGAACACCATCATCGTCTTCAACTCCGACAACGGCGGCAACGTCCACAGCAACGTGCCCGACACCGCGAAGACCGCCAAGGCAGCGAAGAGCAAAAGCGAGTTTCTCTCCGACTGGCGCAAGTGGGCCGGCAACCAACCGCCGACGGTCAACACGCCGCTCCGCGACGGCAAGGGCACGCTCTATGAAGGCGGCACGCGCGTCCCGCTAATGTGGTCGTGGCCCGGCCGCATCAAATCCGGCACCACCAGCGACGCCATCGTCGGTCACGTTGACCTTTATCCGACGTTGCTTGACTTGCTCGGCTTGCCGCGACCGGCGCAGCAGAAGCTCGACGGCGTCAGCTACGCCTGCGTGCTGAAACAAATCGGCCCGCTCGAACGGAAGGCGTTCTTCAACTACTTCCCGCACGGCCGCAGCGCCGGCCGCTGTGGCGGCGTGTGGGTGCGCTCCGGCGACTGGAAGCTTTTCCGCTGGTTCGGCGTGCCCGCGACCCACGAACTCTACAACCTGCGCGACGACATCGGCGAGACGAAGGACCTCGCCGCTGCGCAGCCCGCGCGCGTGAAGGAACTCGATGCGCTCATTGAGGGTTTCCTCGCCAACACCGGCGCGACCTACCCGCGGCCCAATCCTGCCTACAAACCTCCCGCCGCCAAAGCTCCCGCCAAGCCTGCCGACCCGCTCGAAGCCTGGAAGGCGCGGCAGTGCGAAGCTGTCGTCAAGGCCGGCGTGTTGACCGCGACGCCGAAAGGGAAAGCCGGCGCTGCGTTCCTCGGTCACGGTGCGGGCAACGTCACCGGCCCCGCTATCTTGAAACTCCGCGTCCGCAGCAGCGCCGGCGGCGCCGCCAAGCTCGAATGGGTTCCTGGCGGCGCAGGCAAACCGAGTGGCGCGAAGTCCGTCGCCTTCGACGTTCCCGCCGGCGACTGGCGCGAGCTTTTGGTGGACATTCCTGCAACCGGCCCGCTCGGCATCATCCGCCTCTACTTGCCCGCCAGCGACAATCCGCTCGAACTCGATTGGATCGAGTTGCGCGCCAAGTCCGCCGGTGGGAAACCTCAGCGATGGGAGTTCAATTCCAAATGAGCAAGTTCCGGATCGGTTTGTCACTCGTGTTTCTCGGCGGGCTTCTTTGTGGTCGGATGTGTGTGGCCGCCGAGCCGGCAAAACCAAACATCATCGTCATCCTTACCGACGATCACGGCTGGGCCGATCTCGGCGCGCAGGGCGTGCTCAAAGACATCCGCACGCCCAACCTCGACCGGCTCGCGCGCGAGGGCGTGCGCTGCACGGCCGGTTACGTCACCGCGCCGCAGTGCGTGCCGTCGCGCGCGGGTCTGATGACCGGCCGTTACCAGCAACGGTTTGGCATGGATCGCAACGGACACGGGCCGTTGCCGCTCAGCGAGAAGACACTGGCCGAGCGGCTCAAGGCGGCCGGTTACGCCACCGGCATGGTCGGCAAGTGGCATCTCGAAGCGACACGCGAGGACTCGGCGTGGCTCCGCAAGAACCTCCCGGATTTCAAGCCGACGAAGACGGGCAAGCCCGCCGGCGTGCCGCGAGAGAAGAACGCACCGTATCTGCCGGGCGCGCGCGGATTCGATGATTTTTTCCACGGTTATACCGGCACCGTGCATGCGAACTTCAACCTCAAGGGTGAGACGCTGAAACCGGAGGGCGAGATGGTCCAGACCGGTATGTATCGGCTCGACGCGCAGACCGAGGCGGCGCTTGCGTTCATCCGGCGTCGGCATGAGCAGCCGTTCTTTCTTTACCTCGCTTACTTTGCCCCGCACACACCGCTCGAAGCGCCGGAGAAATATCTTAGCCGGTTCCCTGGCCCGATGCCCGAGCGCCGGCGGCTCGCGCTGGCGATGCTCTCGGCGGTTGACGACGGTGTCGGCCGCCTCCTCGACACGCTCGCGGCGCTGAAGCTCGACGAGAAGACGCTGGTCATGTTTACCGGCGACAACGGCGCGCCGCTGCGTGTGAACAAGCCGGACGAGCCTCTGTCGAAAGGCATGGACGCCGGCTGGGACGGCTCGCTCAACGACCCGTGGCTCGGCGAGAAAGGCATGCTCAGCGAAGGCGGCATCCGCGAGCCGTTCCTGTTGCGATGGAAAGGCCGCCTGCCCGCCGGCAAGGTTTATGACCAGCCGGTCAGCTCGCTCGACTTCGCCGCCAGCGCTGTCGCTGCCGCTGGGCTGAAGCATGATAGCGCGCTCGACGGCGTGAACCTTGTGCCCTTCCTTGCGGGCGAATGTGACGGCGCGCCGCACGAGGCGCTTTACTGGCGGTTCTGGCGTCAGGCTGCGGTCCGCTGCGGCCAGTGGAAATTGCTGCACCTTTCCGACGGCACCGAACTGCTCTTCGACCTCGCCAGCAGCGAGCACGAGAAGAAGAACATCATCACCGCCCGTGCCGATATCGCCGCTCAACTGCGCGAGAAGCTGACAAAGTGGACCGCGACACTGAACCCATCCGGTTTGCCCGCCGACCCGCTCTCGCCGGCGGAAATCAAGTGGTTCGCAACCCATCTAGGCACGAAGCACGCCTCGCCGCCCGGCTCGACGCAAGGCTGGTTGGGTCGCAACTGCAAGCTGTCGGTTCGCGACGGCGCGCTGCGGATCGAGGGCCAGGGCAGCGCGTTGTTCATCGCGCGCGCCGGGCTGGACGAGGCTGGCCCCATCGAAGTGCGCCTGCGCGTCCGCAGCGAAAAAGGCGGCCACGGCAAGATCGAGTGGCGTCCCGCCGGCGCAAAGGATTTCGACGGCAAGCACATCGTGAGCTTCACCATCGCAGGCGGCGATTGGCAGGACGCAAAAGTGGTGTTACCGATGGCTGCGGGCGAGAAGCTGATTCATTTGCGGATCTACCTGCCCGCCGCAGTGGGGCCGGTGCAAGTGGCGCGCATCCAGCTCTTCAGCGAAATAGGTGGCAACGAATCGAAGAAGCCCTCGCGTGAGTGGGCCTTCTGAATACGAAGCGGTGGATTCCGCCCCACAGTTTTTGTTCTCTTAAAAAATTTGCGGGAACGGACGTGGCCACCTATATTCCGCGCACTTGGAACCAAACCACATGAACAAAACCCCCATCCGTGTCGCTGTTACCGGCGCTGCCGGCCAAATCGGTTACTCCCTCCTCTTCCGCATCGCCTCCGGCGCGATGTTCGGGCCGGAGCAACCGGTGATCCTCCACCTCATCGAAATCGCGCCAGCGCTGAAGGCGCTCAACGGCGTCGTGATGGAACTCGACGACTGCGCGTTCCCGTTGCTGAAAGGGGTCGTGCCCACCGCTGACCTTAACGAAGGTTTCAAGGGCGTGAACTGGGCGTTGCTGGTCGGCAGCGTCCCGCGCAAGGCCGGCATGGAGCGCAAGGAACTGCTCGGCATCAACGGCAAGATTTTCATCGGCCAGGGCCAGGCCATCCAGAAGAACACCGCCAGCGACGTGCGCGTCCTTGTTGTCGGCAATCCGTGCAACACCAACTGCTTTATCGCCATGAACAACGCGCCCGGCGTCCCGCGCGACCGTTGGCACGCGATGACCAAGCTCGACGAGAACCGCGCCAAGACCCAGCTCGCCAAGAAGGCCAGCGTGGATGTCACCGCCGTCAGCAACCTCGCCATCTGGGGCAACCACAGCTCCACGATGTATCCGGACTTCTTCAACGCGAAGATCGGCGGCCGGCCCGTCACCGACGTCATCGGCCACCGCGAGTGGCTGGAGAAGGATTTCATCGCCACCGTCCAGAAGCGCGGCGCGGCGATCATCGAGGCGCGCGGCCTCAGCAGCGCCGCCAGTGCCGCCAACGCCGTCGTGGACACGGTGCGCGCGCTTACGACGCCGACGCCGGCCGGCGACTGGTTCAGCGTCGCGATTTGCTCCGACGGCAGCCACGGCATTGAAAAGGGACTCATCTTCAGCTATCCGATTCGCAGCGACGGCAGGAGCCGGGAGACCGTCCAGGGCGTGCCGCTCAATGATTTCAGTCGCGCGAAGATCACGGCGACGGAAAACGAACTGAAGGAAGAGAAGTCGCTCGTCGCCGAGTTGCTGCCGAAGTAGTCGGCGGAATTTCGGGTTGCGGAATGTGGAAGGCGGAAGCAGTCGGTCCGCAATCCACAATCCGAAATCCGAAATGGATAAAGGTCCGGTAAAGATTGCGCTGGGTTGCGCTGAGACCCCCCGGGTCGCGGCGGCAATCATCGAAGGGCCTTTTTTGTCTTTTGCGCCGGTGGCGGAGCCGGCGCGCCCGTTCCTCGCTGCGCTGCTGGCGCAAAAACTCTCCCGGCCGCTGCTCATTGTCACTGACGGCCTGAAATCACAGGAGGCGTGGGAACTGAGCCTGATCGCGTTCGGCGCGGAGCCGCAGTTCTATCCCGCGTGGGAATCGCTGCCGCCCGCCGGCCTGCCCAGCGCCGACGTCATCGCCGACCGGCTGCGCGTGCTGAAAGCGCCGGCTCGGATCATCGTCGCGTCGGCACAGGCGCTGTTGCAGCGGACGTTTTCGCCGGCGGCATTTCGCGCACAGTTGCTGGACATCCATGTTGGACAGGAGACGGAGATGGATTCGCTCGCGGGCAAGCTGGTGCGGCTTGGTTACGCCCGTGAAGCGCAGGTGCAGGAGCGTGGCCAGTTCGCGGTGCGCGGCGGCATCTTCGATTTGTTCCCGCTCGATGAGCCTACGCCGCTGCGGCTGGAATTCTTCGGCGACTCGATTGACTCGATGCGGCGGTTCGATGTGGCGACGCAGGTCAGCGCCGGGCGGGTCGAGTTGTGCGTGATTGGACCAGCGGGCGAGATCGGGTTGTTGCAGCAGCATCCCGACTGGCGCGGCGATCTCCTTGATTTCCTGCCGCCGGAAACGCTGCTGGTTCTCGATGAGCCGGAAAGGCTGGCGGAAGCGGCGCGGCACTATGCGGCGGAACTGCCGAAGGATGATGCGTTTCATCTGCCGTTCGAGCGATTGATGAACCAGCCGCGCGTCGTCGCGTTCAGCGATGTGGTGACGGCGGGGAGCGTGGAACTGACGGTCAACTCGCTGGAGGCTTACCGGCCGATTTCCGGCGGGCTGCCGGAGGCGGGCGTGGCGGAGCAGGAGCGGAAGAAGTTCTTCGCGCAGCTCCGGATGTGGACGGAGCAGGACTACGAGGTTTTCATCTTCTGCAATAACGACGGCGAGCGGCAGCGGTTGAAGGAAATCCTGCCGCTCCACGGTCTTGGCAGCGTGCCGTTGCGGCTGGAGATCGGCACGCTGGCGCAGGGGTTCATCTGGCCGGATGCGCGGCTGGTGGTGGTGAGCGACGCGGAAATCTTCGGCCGCTATCGCATCCTGCGGCCACGCAAGCTGGCGAAACGGCTTCCGCACGAGACACGGCGCATCAGCGATGTCTCGGAGTTGGAGGAAGGCGACTTCGTTGTTCACGTCGAGCATGGCATCGGGCGTTACTGCGGTTTGCAAGAGGTGGACATCGGCGGCGCGCGGCAGGAGGTGATGACGGTGGAGTATGCCGGGGGCGCGCGGCTCTACGTGCCGGTGGCGCAGGCGCACTTGGTGACGCGCTACGTCGGCGCGGGCAAGGCATCGCCACCGTTGTCGCGGCTCGGCTCGCTGGCGTGGCGCAAAAGCCGCGACGCCGCCGAGCAGGCCACGCGCGACCTCGCGGCGGAACTGCTGGAGTTGCAGGCGGCGCGCGCGGCGCTGCCGGGGCACGCGTTCAAGCCGGACACGGCGTGGCAGCGGGAGTTCGAGGCGGCATTCATCTACGAAGAGACGCCGGACCAGCTTACGAGCGCGGCGGAGATCAAACACGATATGGAGGCGTCGAAGCCGATGGACCGGCTGCTCTGCGGCGACGTCGGCTACGGCAAAACCGAGGTTGCGATGCGCGCGGCGTTCAAGACAGTGATGGACGGCCGGCAGGTGGCGGTGTTGGTGCCGACGACGGTGCTGGCGCAGCAGCACTTCAACACCTTCTGCGAGCGGATGGCGGATTATCCGGTGCGGATCGAGATGCTCAGCCGGTTCCGCACGACGCGGCAGCAGAACCGCATCCTGCGCGCGTTGCGCGAAGGCTCGCTCGACATCGTCATCGGAACGCACCGGTTGCTGTCGGGCGACGTGCAGTTCCGCGACATCGGGCTAGTGATCGTGGACGAGGAGCAGCGGTTCGGAGTGGCGCACAAAGAAAACTTCAAGATGCTGCGCAAGATGGTGGACGTGCTGACGCTGACGGCGACGCCAATTCCGCGAACGTTGTATCTGTCGCTGATGGGCCTGCGCGACCTATCGAGTCTCGACACGCCGCCGGCGGACCGGCTGCCGGTGCAAACAACGGTGTGCGCCTACGACGAGCGCGTCATCCGCGACGCGATCCGGCGCGAACAGGCTCGCGACGGCCAAGTTTACTTCCTTCACAACCGCGTCCACGACATCGAGAAGGTGGCGCTCCGCATCCACGAACTTGTGCCGGAAGCGCGCGTCGGCATCGGCCACGGCCAGATGCACGAGGACGAGTTGGAGTCGGTGATGCAGCGGTTTGTCAACGGGGAGATAGACGTGCTGCTCTGCACGACGATCATCGAGAGTGGCCTCGACATCCCGAACGCGAACACGATCATCATTGACCGCGCCGACCGGTTCGGGTTGGCGGACCTCTACCAGCTCCGTGGGCGCGTCGGCCGTTACAAGCATCAAGCCTACGCCTACCTGATGTTGCCGCGGCACGGGCATCTCTTCGACACGGCGCGCAAGCGCATCACAGCCATCCGGCAATACTCATCGCTCGGCAGTGGCTACAAGATCGCCATGCGCGACCTGGAGATCCGTGGCGCGGGCAACATCCTCGGTCGGCAGCAGAGCGGCCACATCACTGCGGTCGGCTTCGAGTTGTATTGCCAGTTGCTGAAGGAGAGCATCGGCCGGCTGAAAGGGCGTGAGGTGAAACCGCGCGTTGAGGTTCGCACACGGCTGGATTTCCTGGCGCTGACGGCGAGCGAAGCGGAGGAGGGGCGTGGGGCGTGGAGCGTGGGGCGTGGAGCGTCATCGAGAACGAATGTTTCACGCCCAACGCTCGACGCTCCACCCTCCACAGCTGTTCGCGAGTCGTGTTTCCTGCCGCACGATTACGTCTCCGACGCACGGCAGCGGATCGAGTCGTATCGGAAGCTGGCGCAAGCGGCGTCGGTTGAGGAGATCGGTTTGTTGCGGCAGGAAATGCGCGACCGGTTTGGCAAATTGCCTGCGTCGGCGGAGTTGCTGCTGCAACTGGCGATGCTGAAACTATTTGCCGGTAACGTCGGCGTTACAAACATCGAAACTCGCGGTGACAAGATCATGCTGAGCCGCGGTGACGATTACCTGCAACTCGACGGCAAGTTCCCGCGGCTTAGCGGCGAAAAGGCGACGGCGAAGCTCAAAGACATCCACCGCGTCCTAGAAGAACTTAGGAAGGGGATCTCGCAGCCGAAACCAGCCGGTTAAGGGCTGATTCTTATCGCAAGACCTGCATATTCAAATGGTTACGTGTTCGGGCATTTCAAGCTTGAAGATGGCACCAAATCCTGCCATTATCCTCCAAACTTATGGGGAAGTGGTTTTATTGTGCCCCGCTTGTGGCGCTGCTGGTTGTTATCAGCACTCGAACGGTCGCTGACACGGTTGATGGAATTGCGGCCATCGTCAACGACCGTCTGATTACTTTTTCCGACGTGCGCGAGGTGGCGACACCCGCCATCCAGAACGCCTACCGCCTTTACTCCGGCGAGGAACGCGACCGGAAAATCCAGCAGGCCGGCGTGGACGCGCTCAACACGCTGGTGGAACGCGCGTTGATCCTCCAGGAGTTTACGGAGAAGGGCTACAAGCTGCCGGAGCACGTCTTTGACAGCCGCATGCGCGAGGTCATCGAGGAACAATACGGCGGCGACAAGAACGCGTTGATCCGGACCATTCAGGCGCGTGGGCTGACGATGGAGCAATGGAAGCAGAAATTCGTGCGCGAGCCGTTCATCGTGCAGGCATTGCGGCAAAAGGAAGTCTCCTCCGCCATTGTGGTGTCGCCCGCGGCGATCGAAGAGCATTACAGCCAGAACAAGGCGAAGTTCACGCTTCCCTATCAGGTCCGGCTTCGCATGATTGTCGTCAGGAAGGAACCCGGCTCCAACAACACCGAAGCTCGGGACTTGGCCAACAACATCTGGCAGAAACTCGAAGGCGGCGCCGATTTTGCCGGCTTGGCGAACATCTACTCCAGTGGCGGCCAGAAAAATCCCGGCGGCGACTGGGGTTGGGTGGACAAGGAATCGGGTCTTCGCAAGGAACTGGCGGAGATGGCGTTCGCGCTGAAAGCCGGTCAGCACAGCAAGGCCATCGAGACCGAAGACGGCTTCTACGTCATCCAGGTGGACGAAGTGCGGGCGGAGCGCACGCGCACGTTGGCTGAGGTGCGGGGCGAAGTGGAAAAAACGCTGGCGCAAGAGATGCGTGCTGCCCGCCAGCGAAAGTGGATGGAACGACTGAAACAAAAGGCGTTCATCCGGTATTTCTGAGGTTATCATGGCTACAACGAATGACGTCATTGGCATCACCCTCGGTGATGCCGCGGGTATTGGACCGGAAATCGTGGTCAAAGCCGTTTCCAGTGGACGGCTGCCGCCGAATTTCCAATACATCATCATCGGCGACGCGGGTGTCCTTGACCGCACGTGCCGCAACCTCGGCGTGCGGCCGACGTTCGATCTCGTCGAAGTCGGCAAACACGACCTGGCCAACATCGAGCCGGGCAAGCCTGACAAGCGCGCCGCCAAAGCCGCCGCCGAATGGCTCGAACACGGCGTCAAACTGGCTCGTGCCAAGAAGATCGCCGCGCTCGTCACCGCGCCGCTCAACAAAGCCGGCCTTCACATGGCAGGCATCAAAGTGCCCGGCCAGACCGAACTGCTTGGCAAGCTTTCTCACGCCAAGCGCATTGCCATGATGCTCGTCGGTCAGTTCCAGAAACCGCCCCCCATGCTGGGCGCGCTGGCGCCGACGGCGTGGTTGCGTGTCGCGCTCGCCACGACTCATCTCGCGCTGAAGGACGTTCCCCGCGCGCTGACGAAACAGAAGGTCTTCGACGTCATCGAACTGACCCACATAGCGCTGGCGACCTTCGGCTTGCAGCGCCGCCGCATCGGCATCGCCGGCCTCAACCCGCACGCCGGCGACAACGGCACCTTTGGCAACGAGGAAGGCAGAATCATCGAGCCGGCCGTGCAGGCAGCCGTCAAAAAAGGCATCACGGCCATCGGCCCGCGCCCGGCTGACACGATATTCCACGAAGCCTACAAGGGCGAGTTCGACGCCGTCGTGGCGATGTATCACGATCAGGGACTGGGCCCGCTGAAAATGCTAGCCTTCGACACCGGCGTAAACATCACCCTCGGCCTGCCGTTCGTCCGCACCTCGCCGGACCATGGCACCGCCTACGACATCGCCGGACGCAACGTCGCCAACCCGGCCAGCTTCCTCGCCGCCGTTCAGCTTGCCATCAAGCTCGTTCGTCCGTCCGAGGCGAAACCAGCGGGGACGACATAGAACAGGCGGAAAACTCCTGCTCCTTCAGCACGGCAATCGGAACAACCTCGTCGCGTTTTCCGTCGTCTGCTGTGCCACTGTTTCTACTGCCGCTCCGCGTGCCACCGCCAGCGCCGCCGCTGTATGGACGACAAACGCCGGCTCGCAACGTTTGCTACGATGTGGTTCCGGCGACATGTAGGGGCAGTCCGTCTCCACCATCACCCGCTCCTGCGGCAACTGCGCTGCCACCTCGCGCAAGGCCGCGTTCTTTTTGAAGGTCAGCATCCCGCTGAACGAAATGTGAAACCCCAGTTCCACGACGCGACGCGCTACATCGGCATCCTCGCTGAAGCAGTGGAATACGCCGCGCAACCGGCCGCGATACGGTGTCACCAGTTCCAGCAAATCGTCGGCGCACTCGCGCAGATGGATGACAATGGGTTTGTCGAGCCGCGCAGCCAGCTCGAGTTGCTGGGCGAAGACGCGCCGCTGTCTGGCCTTGGTAGGCGCGTCGAGGTCAGGCCGCTGCTGCATCCGGCTGGGCAGGTAATGGTAATCCATTCCCGCCTCGCCGATGGCGACAACTTTCGGATGCTTCGCAAACTCCGCCAGCGTGTCCGTCACGTCGTCCGGCGAAGTGGCGGCATGGTGAGGATGCACGCCAACCGCCGCGAACACCGCCGGAAATCGCTCCGCCAGTTTCAACACCGCCTCGCACTCGTCGAGTTCGGTGGCCAGAGTAAAGATTGTCCCGACGCCCGCCTCGGCGGCGCGCTGCACGACCGCGTCGAGATCGTCGCGGAACCTCTCGTCAGTCAGATGCGCGTGTGTGTCCATCAGCTTCATGCCGCCAGCGTAGCAGGCTGGCGTGGTTGCGTTCAAATCATTCGCTTTTCACCGGGCGACGACGGCGGTAGGATGCGGCCGTGGCTTACCGCATCACCGATTTGCCGTTGTCCGAGCGCCCGCGCGAAAAACTGCACGCGCTTGGCGCCGAACGGCTCGACACCGCCGAGTTGATCGCCATCCTGCTGCGCACTGGCACCGGCGGACGCTCCGCCATTGAGATTGGCCGCGACCTCCTTGCGCGCTTCCAAACCATCGAACAGCTCGCCGCCGCGTCGGTGGAAGAGCTCAGTGCCGTCAAGGGTGTCGGCCTCGCGAAAGCCGTGCAGCTCAAGGCCGCGTTCGAACTGGCTGCGCGGCTGCCCAAGTCACGCGCCGCCCGACCGCTGCTCCGCACGCCGCGCGACGTGGCCGACCGCCTCCGCGAGGAAATGCAACACTTCGAGGTGGAAGAGTTCCATGTCCTGTTACTGGACACCAAGAACCGCCTCGTCCGCGACATGAAGGTCAGCAAAGGCACGCTCAACGCCAGCCTTGTCCATCCGCGCGAAGTTTTCCGCGAAGCCGTCCGCGCCGGCGCTGCCAGCGTCATCCTTGTCCACAACCACCCCAGCGGCGACCCGACGCCATCGAGCGACGACATCAAGATCACGCGCGAGCTGGTCGAGGCCGGTCGGTTGTTGAAAATCGAGGTGCTTGACCACATTATCGTCGGCAAACGCGACTCAGGTCGCACGGAAGATTTTGTCAGTTTGAAAGAAATGGGTTTGATCCAATGAGCATTCATCCGACCGCCATCGTTTCGCCGAAGGCCGAACTCGACTCCACCGTCGAGGTCGGCCCCTGCGCCGTCATTGACGAGCATGTCCGCATTGGCCCGCGCACGAAAGTCGGCCCGCACGCCTACATCACCGGCTGGACCGACATCGGCCCCGACAACGTTATCCATTTCGGTGCGGTCATCGGCGACTATCCGCAGGACCTCGGCTACGACGGCAGCGAGGCGTTTTTGAAAATCGGCACGGGAAACATTTTCCGCGAACACGTCACCGTCCACCGCGGCGCGCTCAAGGACGACCGCACCACGCGCATTGGCAACGGCTGTTATTTTATGTGCACCAGCCACGTCGGCCACAACAGCCAGATCGGCAACAACGTGGTGATGGCAAACTGCGCGACGCTGGGCGGCCACGTCATCATCGAAGACCGCGCCAATATCAGCGGCAGTTGCTTGGTGCATCAATTCGTCCGGCTCGGCACACTCTGCCTGATGCGCGGGGGCTCGCGCGTCTCGAAGGACGTGCCGCCCTATTGCATCACCAACCACACCAACGACGTCAGCGGCCTGAACATCATCGGTCTGCGCCGCGCCGGCGTGAGCCTCGTGACCCGCACCGCGCTCAAGCAGGCGTTCCGCACGCTCTACCTCGGCGGCCTCAACGTCAGCGATGCGCTCGTCCAACTCCGCCAGATGCCGGAGTCACCGGAGCTGAAACACTTCATCGAGTTCATCGCCGCCAGCAAGCGCGGCATCTGTGCCTTCAGCGGGAAAGCGTCGGAAGAGTTGGAGTGAGGCGCGGACACTCCGCGCACGCTAGGCTGGGACTCAACAACAGCCACCTTGTATAGGCGGCCAGCATCAGTAGAGTGTTTGTGAAGTGGGTAGGCCAGATGACCACGCCATCGAACAATCCACCATCGCTACCAGCGCGGAAGAGATCGCGCCTCGCTGTGGCGAGTTTTTGGCTGGGTATCTTTGCCCTCGTCCTGATCGGTTTCTTTTGGCTGAATGTTTATATCCAATGGGTGACTTCAGAGCATTTTGCGGCGACGTATATTGCTCCAATTCAGTATTGTCTTTTTCTATTAATCGGAATCGCCGGACTGAACGCCACGAGCTTTGGTCTTGCAGCATTGATTGCAATCAAGCGAAGTCACAGAAGCCTCTTTGGTCAGGGCGTTGCCATCTTCGGCTTCTGTTTTGGAATCATCGCCATCGTTTGCTTTGGTATCCTCATATACCTTCTCAGTTTTTATTCCTGAAAAGCGCGCTATTCTGGCCCTATTGGGTAGGGCCTCCAGATGCCGCGTGAGGACACGCGGTCTGCATCAACACCGCGCCGTCACTTGCTGGCGGCGGATTCTCTTTGGATGAGGGCGCCGACGGTGTCGGATGGGGTGACGACGATGACATGGCCGTCGGCGAACGCGATGCGCGCGGTGAGGGCGGTGGGGTCCGCAGCGGCTCGCTCGACACTGCTGACGGGCGGTGGCACGCCTTTGGCGGACGGGGCGAGGACGAAGAGGAAAGTGACGACGCCTTTGCCGGACTTGGCGTAGATGGCGGTGGGGATAGCGCGCCACGGGCCACTGGCCCAACCTTGGACGGGCGCGTCTTCCTTGCCTTTGACGATCTGCACGGCGAGGCCGGCGGCGGCGGACGGGAAGATGGCGAGTCCATCGGTGCGGACGGTCTTGGTCGCCTCGTCTGCGGCGGCTTCGGCGGCGTCAAGGTGGAAGAGGGCTTCGTAACGGTGCTCGCGATCGTCGCGCGGCGTGAGGGTGTCCATGACGACGAATATCTTCTCCGGTTTCACGAAGACGATGCGGCGCTGGTGGGTGACGCCGATGGCGTTACCCGGCCCGTAGCCGTCTGCGTAGGTGCCGACGGCGCAATCCATCTCCGGCGTCGAGAACCAGCGTGTGTCGTTGGCCGGTGGCGCGAGCGCGGTCCACGGCCGCGGCCATAAGTAGGTCTCCTTCCTCCCGATGCGATGCTGGTTTTCACCGTTCACCATGACGGTGTTGTGGCTGGCGGTGCTGAGGACGTAGCGGCGCCAGCGGGAGCTGTCGTAGGCGAAGTTGCCGGGATCGAGGACGAGCTGCCGACCATGCGACCAGAGGACGAAGTGGAGTTTGTCCTCGTGCTGGTGGCCGAAGCCGAACGGGCCGGCGTCGAACAGCAGGTAAGTGGCGTCCTTGTCCCAGCCGGAGCGCATGACGTAGTGGCCGACATAGGAAAACGCGTGCGAGGTCTCCGCCGGCGCGCGACCGCTCTTGCCGCCGGTGGCGACAAACTGGAAGTCCTGCCGCTGCGGGAACAGCTTGAACCCGGTGGCCAGCTCTTTGCGGATGTCGGTGTTGTTGGAGTCATTGAGGCCGGGAACCTGGCCGTTGGGCATGGAGGCGTAGAGGAGGTAGTTGAACATCTTCTCCATCTTGGCGAGGAAGTCGGCGGGCACTTCGCCGCGCAGGCGGTTGAGGTCGGCCAGCTCCAGGATGTCGGCGAACTCGCGGACGACCCAGCAGTTGTAGCCGGCGGCGAGTTCGTATTCCATGCCGTCGGGATAAACTTCATCGTCGAGTTGCTTGTAAAGCCGCTCCAGCGCGATGCGCCGCCATTCGCGCGCCTGCCGGAACTCCGGGAACAGCACGCCGGCGGTATAGAGGCCGTTGGACTCGGCGGTGAGCCAGTTGCCGATGGTGGGCCAGCGCACGAGATGGCGCGCTTGTTCATAGACGGACTTGAACATCGCGCAGATCGCCTCGTCGCTGAACGCCATCGAGCCGAGGCAGCGGTAGAGCGCGTGCGGCCAGGTGTCAGCGAGCCGGATGCCGGTGGTCAGCGTCTGCCACGCTTTGCAGCCGTTGGGCATGCCGTTGCCGGAGGAGAGCAGCGGAGTGGGATTTGACGCGGTCCAGTCGAGGATTTCGTCGGCGATCTCCTTCGCGTATTTGTCCTGGCCCGTTTCCCAGTAAGCGTCCGCGAGCGTCCTGAAATGGAAATGCCGGTTGATGGACTCGTTCCAGAGATGCGTGCGCGCCTCGCCCTCGGTCGGGTTGGCGGTCCAGTCAATTTTCGGGCCGAAGTCGAGCGTGCCTTTTTGCCCCGGCCCTTTCGGATAGTCGAACCTGTGCTGGAGGACCTTGTCCGCGGCGGCAACACTGCGCGCGCGGTTTTTCGGGTTGCGGAACGCCGGCTGGCGCCAGTCGAAGTGCCAGCGCGGCGTGGTGCGCTGGCGCAGATACTTGGCGAGCGCGGCTTTTGTGGCGGCGAGATGGCCGGCCTTGAAACTCTTCTTCACCGCGGACAACGCCGGCAGATCGAGGTTGAGACTCACGAACAGTTCTGCGTCTGTCATCCATTGACGGGCGCCGACGGTGGCGAGCAACTCCACGCCGTCGAGCCGCATCACGGCCGCCGGGTCCGGTGTGTTGCCGTAGCCTGACGCCGTGAGCCGGATGCCCTCGATGTGGTTCCAGCCGAGCGGCTGGCGGGCCGTGCCCAGCTCCTTGAACGGCATGACGAACCGTTTCCAACCGGTCCAGTCGAGCGTGAGCTGGCAACTGTAGTAGTCCGATCCTTCGGATTTCGGATTCTCGGAAGGGAACGTGATGACGAATTTCGATCCGGTGGCTTTCTCCGAATGCATCCAGATCGCGATAGCGGCAGACTTCGTCCAGTCCTGTGGAGTGGCGAAGGTGCAATTCAAGCCGGTGTTCTGGCCGTGCCGCCAGCAAACCGACTGCGGCCAGACGTTGCGGATGGTTTCGTCCGGCGTGCCGCCCTTCCACGCGCCCGGCCCGAATGATGGCGGCTCGACGGCGAACGTCACCGCCGCAAAAAACAACAAGGCAAACAACATCGCTCTCATGATTGGTTTCAAGAGGTTTGCCTCAACGACAGGCCATCGGCGGTGCGCCGACATCGGTGGCGCGGTTACGGTGCGTCTAAAGTCTGAAGCCGGAGTCCACCTTGCGAATGTTCTCGGCGACGGCTTCGAGATACGGGTTCTTGCCCGAGCCGAGCGGCCGCTCCAGGAACCGGTAAACGCCACCCCATTGTATCGTGAGCATCCGCATGACGTGGCCGCGAAAGAACTGCGGCGTCTTGGCGCGCATGTCTTCGGCACTGTTGTAGACGGCCAACGTTTCGGCCGCGGATCCCTGTCGTTGCACGCACTCCTGAAATTCTTCAAAAAGGTTGTTGAGTTCGTTCAGGTAATTCGGCGCGGCCATCTGGCCCAGCAGGTCCGCCGTGCCGAGCGCGAAGGCAATCATCTGCTCCAGCTCGGACTGAAACGGAATCTTGGTCATGTCCACGAAGAAACCGGTGGAATGAATCATGTGCTCTACGGCTGTGCGGTCGCGCGGCGGGTAGCCGCGGCTGCGCAGGTAGCGGTTGGCGAACTCCGCGCTGCGGTTCACATGGGTCAGCGTATATTTCGCGCCGGTGCCGTCGATGTCGCCTCGTTGCTTGAGGTAGCCCGCGTCGTGCATCAGCACCGCATGCACGCCAAGTGTGAAGTTATGCGGCGTCAGCGGCATCCCGTCGGGCGCATTATTCATCCCGTCCAGCAGCCGGATCATCGCCACCGTCGCCTGCAACGTGTGCTCCGAGTCGTGATAGCGCATGTCGCACGGCTGATAGCCGGGGTAACGCCCTGCGAAAAGCTGCTCGATGTCCGCGAACGTCTGGTGGATCGGGGCAAAGTCCGCGTCCGGGAAGAGCCGCCGGAAGACACCTTCCGCCTCGCGCTCCACCGCGCTCCAGTCCTGAGTGTTGATGTCTGGAAACATGTCGTTCCTTGAACCGGGCAAAAAGATACACAGTGCCGCGAACGAAAGACAATCCATTTCAGAGCGGGCACTCTGTCGAAATCCCTCTCTGTCAAAAAACCCCGCCTTGCCAGCCGCCATCGTCGCGGTATGATGCGCGCACAAATTTCATGCCTCGCATCCTGTTTCCACTCATACTGCTCGCCTGCGGCGGCGCCGCCGCCTTCGGCCAGTCGCCCGCCGCGAGTTTCACCATCCAGTTGCCGCCGTCCCTCGCAATCGAGCCGGGTAGCGCCGCAGACGTCAGCGCGCTGGCCGAGCGGCCGACAGGCGCGGGCCGGCCTGCGGGAATCCACGCCTTTCTGAAAACGGCGCAGGACCGGTTCGAGTTTCAAGATGGCCAAGCCATCCGCCTCTGGGGCCTCAATTGGCCGCCAGACCAGCCGATGCCCGCCGGCGACAACGCCGTCTTCCTTGCGAGGCGTCTCGTCCAGCAAGGCTTCAACGTCGTCCGCCTTCCGTTGCCTGCGGCGGACAACGCGCGGGCGCGCGCTGATTTTGAGCAATTCACAGGCTGTCTGCGCAACCAGGGCATCTACCTCGACCTCGTGTTGCCCGGCGACACCGACCTGCGCGCGCGCACCAACCGCATCACGCAAGTCGCGCCGCATGACGACGCCGGCATCGCGTTGATGGAGGTCGCTGGCCCGCCACAAGCCGCCGCCGAGCTGCGCCGCCGCGAACCGCGCGTGCCGCTCGCCGCCGCCGGGCCAATGCGAACCGCCGGCGACGTCACGGCGCGGCAGGCGACGGATTTTCTTTCGCAAACCGCCGCGTGGGAGCGCGGCGAGCCGATGGTGAAAAGTCCGCAGACGATCTTCGGTCCGATGAGCTTCGGCGGGGCGGCAAACCGGCCGTTGCTGATCGGCGCATGGTCCGTCGTCGCGGCGAATCCGTTCCGCGCCGAGCTGCCGCTCTGGGTCGCCGCGGTCGCAAGCTTTCAGGGTTGGGCTGGCGTGTGTGTGGCTCACGACCCGCGCGCCGCCGCTTCGCCCGCCGCGCCGCTGGACGTCGTCACGTGGGCATGGGCGCCGGCGTGCGCGCTGATGTTCCAACGCGGCGACGTTGCGCCGGCCAAGAGCAAGATGCTGTTCCGTCTCGAACCGTCCGCGCCAACGAGCGGCGCGGACGAAGCGGTTGCCGCCATTGCCAACATCGGCATGACGCGGTTTTCCTGCGAGGCTACGCTCACCAATACGCTTGGGTGGCTTGTCCTCAGCAGCGGCGGACTGCCCGGCGTCGCCACGATCAACCCCCGCATCTCCGACACCGGCGAGATCGTCCATGATTGGCAGAACGGCCGGGTGAGAATTGACACGCCGCGCACGCAGGCCATCATCGGCTTCTTTGAAAACAAGCCCGTCGAAACCCACGACATGCGGCTCACGCTCGCCAACGGCGCCTTTGCCGCCGTCGCCATCACGAGCCTTGACGGCGAGCCAGTGTCGAAAAACCAGCGCGTCCTGCTCACCGCCACCGGCCGCGCCGATCCATCCGGCGCGCCGCGGCTGGAACCGGTGGCCGGCGAGGTCACGCTGCGCCCGCTCGCGCCGAGCCAGCGCGACCGGAAAATTTTCGCGCTCGACCTGACCGGCCGCCGGTTGAAGGAAGTGCCGCTGGTCGAGCGCGGCTTCAAGCTACAGCCGGAGCTGAACGCCGTGTGGTATGAGATCATCGCCGAGTCCGTGCTGCCGAAGGCGGCGGTGAGCGAGAAGGAAGTTAAGAATGAGAAGTGAGTTAAGAGTTGGGAGATTGCATTCCCTTATTCTTCATTCTTAACTGCTCCGATGAACCCAACTGAAATCTATCGCACATGGGTCGAGGTCAGCTTCGACGCGCTGCGGAACAATCTGGCGTGGATCCGCCACCGCGTGGGGTCGCGCGTGAAGATTCTCGCGGTGGTGAAGGCCGACGCTTACGGGCACGGCCTGCCGCAGATCGCCGGCGCGCTGATGCACGGTGGCGTGGATGTCTTTGGCGTGGCGACGTTGAACGAGGCGCTCGGCGTGCGCGCGGTCGGCGCGGGCTGGCCGATTCTGCTGCTTGGCTCCAGCCTGCCGGCCGAGGTGGAGACGGCGGTGCGGCACAACGTCATGCCGACGATCAGTTCACTCAACGAGGCGCGGCGGTTCCAGCGCGAGGCGGCCCGGCAGAAGAAAACGCTCGCGGCCCACGTGAAGGTGGACACGGGTATGGGGCGGCTCGGTTTCTGGCATGAGGAAGCGGTCGAACCGATCCGGCGCATCGCGGCGATGCCGAACCTGCGGTTGCAGGGGATTTACACGCACTTCCCGTCGGCGGAGGACGACGCGGCGTTTTCGCTGGAGCAGGTGGAGAAGTTTCGCGCCGTCGTGCGGCAGGCTGGCGTGCGGATTCCGTTGCGGCACGCGGACAACTCAGCCGGCGTGCTGAACGTTCATGCGGGCAGCCAGCGGCTGGGATCGCCGTTTAATGTGGTGCGGCCCGGCTTGATGATGTATGGCATCGTGCCGCCGGGCCTGCCGCCGGTGCCGCAACTGCAACCAACGCTGAGTTTCAAGAGCCGCGTCATTCTGGTGAAACGCATCGCAGCGGGCCGCAGCATCAGCTACGGCCGGACGTTTGTCGCGCAGCGGCCGATGCGCGTAGCCATCGTCGGCGCGGGCTACGGCGACGGTTACTCACGCGATCTCTCCAGCCGCGGAGAGGTTCTCATTCGCGGCCGTCGTTGTCCCGTGCTGGGCCGCGTGACGATGGACCAGACGATCACGGACGTGAGCGACACGCGGTTCCGCGACCTGAGCGCGGGCGAGGAAGTAGTGCTTGTCGGCAAGCAGGGCCGCGATTGCATCACGGCGGTGGAACTGGCGGCGTGGGCGGGCACGATCCCTTGGGAAGCGATGACTTCGATCACGAAGCGTGTGCCGCGGGTTTACACCGGCGCGGCAACGTGACGACCTGCCGTCATTTGCCGCCGAGTTTGTAGAATCCCACCCGCGCGTTGCCGCTCTCGGCGACCCAGAGTTTCTGCTCGACGAGATCGTAGGCGGCGCCGACGGGAGCATCGAGACCGGCTTCGGCGGCTTGCGGCTCGCAGGACTCGATGTCGGGCTGGCCAAGGACCGCGGCGGCGCGCAGCGGATCGTCTGAACGGCCGCTGTAGCCAACGATGCGATGGTTGCCGGCGTCGGTGACGAACATCCAGGAGTCGAATTCGTCGAGTGTGATATTGGTGGGTGCTCGCAGGCCTTCGGCGCCGCCGGTGGCTTCTGCGAGGTTGAAATCCTCCTGGCCAAACACCGCGTAGGCGCTGGCGCCAGTCAATGGGGCGTTGCCGTCAAACACCACGACGCGGTTGTTGCCGGTGTCGGCGACGTAGAGTTGGTTGTTGCCGTCCACGGCCACACCCGACGGCGCGCGCAACGTCGTCGCGGACGTGCCCGGCTCGTAGCCTAGGAAATCCTCCTGCCCGACGACAGCGACAGCGGCGGGAAGATGAGCGAGTTTCTCCACGGCGAAGAGCAGCACACGGTGGTTGAGCGAGTCGGCGACGTAGAGCCTGTTACCGTCGTCGCTGAGCGCCAGCCCGGCCGGCCCGGCCAGACCACGTGGGCCGCAACGCGCTTCGGCCAGGCCGAAGCCGCTCTGGCCGATGACGAAATCCGCCGGCAGGAAATTCTTCAGGACTTGCGTGTCGAAGAACAGGACGCGGTTGTTGAGGAAGTCGCTGATCCACAGCCCGTCGCGCGCCGCGTCGTAGGCGACGCCGTTGGGGAACGCCAAGCCGCAACCGTTCGGCGTCGGCTCACCGGTGGCGTTCATCGCCACGGACTGCGCGTTCGGCTGGCCGATGATCGCGAGCGGCGCGGGACCGAGTGTGCCGGCGCTGATGTCATAGACGAGCACGCGGTTGTTGGCGGAATCGCAGAGGAAAATCCGGTCGTGGGCGAGGTCGAGCGCCATCGGCCCGCCGGAGAAACTGTCCACGCCCGGCGGCGGGTTGGCGGGGCCGAACGCGCGGGCGATGCCCGGCCCGGCGAGCGCAACCACCAACAGCAGAATGAAAAGATGGCGTTTCAAATAAACGATCTCCAACGCCGCGCAGTGTAGGCGCCGTTGCACTGACGGTCAAGCCTGCGAGGCCTGCGAGGACGTGACGGGGCCTCGTCTACGGCCGCGCGACGGGCAACTCGACGAAGGAACGGCGGTGCGCGTCGTGGAAAACCCGGTTGTCGGCTTTCCGCAACTCCGTGCCGTGGCCCAAGGCATCGTCAGTGTTTGGATTGCGGTCAAAGCGCGGGAAGTTGGAGGAGCTGATGTTGAGCCGGATGTGATGGCCAGCCTTGAAGGTGTAGGCGGTGGACCAAAGATCAATGTCCAGTTCGACCGGTTCGGCGGGTCGCAGCATTTCCGCCTTGCCGCGGCCGTGGCGGTAGCGGGCGCGCACGATGCCATCGAGGACGTTGGCGTGGAACGCGCGCTCGCCCTCGTTCTTGCCGGGCGCAACGTCCAACAGCATGGCGGTGAAATCGGTGTCCGGCGCGCTGGAGGCGACGACGAGACGAACGCGCACGCGGCCGGCGATGGTCAGGTCTTTTTCCAGCGGCGGCGTCTCGAAGCCGAGCACGTCGTTGCGCTGGCTGTGTTCCCAGTGATTCTGGATACCGCGAACGATGGTGAGATTGTTACCACCGAGCGTCGGCACGGGGTTGGCTGGGGCGTAGGTGAAAGCCGACGGCGGCGCGGTGCCGTCAGGCGGCGCGGTGGAGAGAACGAGCTGGCGCGAGGCAGCAAGGACGGCGAGGAAATACTTCGTCGGCGTTGCGCTCTTCGGCGGCCACTGGTCGCCGTTAACCCAGCGGTCGCCGTGCATGACGAAGTAACGCAACGATGGCCAGCCGGCGATGGCGTTGGTGTTGCCGCAGAGCCAGCGGTCGCACCACTCCGTTTGCAGCGCTGACAGGTTGACCTCACCGGCCGGGAAGCTCACCGCGCCCGTCGGCGCGTGGCAGTTGTGACCCCACGGTCCCATCAGCAGGCGCGTTTCGCGCCGCGTCAGTTCGCTGCCGCCGCGCGCGCGCAGCGCCGACCACAACTCGAGGTCCGCCTGGCTGAAGATGTCATACCAGCCGGCGACCAGCAGCGTCGGGATGTTGAACTTCTCCACGTTGACGAGCGCGCTGATCGGGTCCCAGCGACGCGGTTGTTGCCACGACTCGATGGTGTCGCTCCACGCCTGCGCGTAGCTCGCGCCACCGACGATGAGCGGGCCGACGTCGACCAGAGGCAAATGCCGGCACCATTTTGAAAACTGGCCAGCGTCGCGCCAGCGGTCGAGTTCCTCCTGGGGCACTTCGTTGCGCAACACGCGCTGGCTGTTCTTCGCCATGCCGATCATCCAGCCTTGCACCAGTTCCTGTCGCAACGTCCCGCCGTAGAAATGCGTGCCGTGGTTCAGGTCCGCCGGCGCGACCACCGCCCAGATGGCGCGCAGGTGTGGCGGGCGCTCCATCGCCGCCGCGAGTTGCGTGAAACCGAGGTAGCTGCCGCCAGCCATCGCCACGTTGCCGTCGCACCACGGCTGCCGCGCGAGCCACTCGATGGCGTCGTAGCCGTCCTGCGCCTCGTTCTTCATCGGATAGAACCCGCCTTCGCTCGAGTAACGGCCGCGCACGTCCTGCGACACAAAGGCGAAGCGCGCCGCAGGGTCGCCGCGCCGGACCTTCGCACCGTTTTTGGCGCGCGGGTCGGCGTTGTAGGGGGAGCGCGAGAGGATGACCGGCACTTTCCTGCCGATGTCCGGCCGCCGGATGAACGTCGCCAGCTTCACGCCGTCGCGCATCGGCACCATCACGCGTTCGGCGATGATCGTCGTCTGTGGCAATTCCTGAGCGAGGCCGGCGGTGACGACAAACCCGGCGGCGAGCAGACCGCGCATCCAATGCTTCATGCTATTTGCCTTTTCTCGCCCGCTCGATGGCAAAACGGAAGACGGAGTGTAACAGCATGGGGGAATTGTCCGGGTCCAGCAGGAGGCCGCTCCACACGTAGAGCAGCTTGCCGCCGGCGAGGTCGCCTTTGAGCCACTCAATGTAAGCGGCGGCGTCGCCGTGGTCGTTGCTACGCTCGTCGCTCACACCGTAGAGCGACAAGTAGCGCACGACATGGCGGTCCATTTCCTCGTCGGTGATTGTGCGCAGCCGCAGATCGCCGGTGGTGGGGAAAACAAGTTGCCACGGTGCGTTGGGCAGCACGCGCTGCGAGACGATATGATCGAAGCGAAACGTGTGCCCCTGCGACGGCTTCTCAAAGATGTTCTTCAGTGTCACGCCGAGTTGCGGCAGCAACGGCTGGGGGGAGTTCACTTCCTCGCGCTTCGGATCGCGGAGATCTTCGCCATAGTAGAACGGGAACGGTTCGCGGCAGAGGCAGATGACGAGGCCGCCGCTCTTGATATAGTTCACCAGCGCGGCGCGGCCGTCGCCGTCGGCGCGGACGCTGAACGGGTAACGCTCGCCGCCAAGGTTCAGCACGACGGGGTAACGGTTGGCGTTGAGCCGGCCCGGCTCCACCATCTGCTGCGGCGTGAGCGCATCGGTCTTGGCCAGCAAACCGCAGCGCGAAGCGAAACGATTTGCCGGCCCACGCGGGTCCGTCGGCAACAACGCAATACGACCCGCCGGCAGTTTCGCCAGCTCCGTCCGGAGCGAGTCCATCTCGGCCTGCGCCTTCAAGTTGGCGCGCCAAGCTTCGATGCCGGCGTCGACCGCGGCGGTCGCCACGGGCAGCGCCTTCGGATCGCCGCGATGCAGCGTCATGGCGAAGAGCAGCGCGTTGTGCGCCGTGATGCGCTCGACGGTGCGCAGCGGCGGAATGTTCATTGAGGCAAGCAGCAGGCGCTGCTTGAAAATCGGCGGCCACGGTTGCCACACCTGCGCCGGCTCAGCGTTGATGACGGTGGTAGCGCCGTTGTCCATCGCGAGGCTGAACCATGCGTCCTTGTGCGTCGCCGCATAAGCCAGGAACAGCGTCGCCGGTCCCTCGATGCCATGCGGGAACTTGACTGGAGCGCGGCGCGCGATCTTGCCAGCGGCGTTAGGCGGCGTCAGCCACAGCGGCACGCCGAACGCCCAGCGGATGCCGACGGGCAAACCGGCCCAAGAGTCGAGCCTCGTCCAATCTTGTTCAATCTTCGTGTCGCACTCCACCGGCAGCAACTCGAACTCACCGGTGTCGCCACTGACCGCTCCGAGCTTCAAGAGGAATTCCTGATCCGTGTCGCGGCGGGCCTCAGCGACAGATCCCTGTTCCAGCAACAGCGCGACGGCCAGCGGCGGTGCGTCCGGCTTCGGTTCGCCGACAATGATTGTGTCGCCGTCGCGGAGGTCGCGGATATAGAGCGACGCGGGCGCTTGCGGTGGCCGGCGCACGTCGCCTTCAAGCCGGGTTTTGCCGCGTTGCACGGCGACTGCTTTCCCGGCGATGTTCACCTGCGGATAACTCAGCGCGATGTCGAACGGCGTCTTCCGATCGCTCGTGACGCGGAACGAAAAATCGGCGCCACTCGCACCGTTCGCGCCACTGCTGCGATACTCCGTCACCTCAAACCGCTCCGTCGTCTTCACGCACGCCAGCACCGCGCGGTCGCCGCAAACAACGCGCGCCACGGCGTTGCTGATCGGCCACGCGTAGATAAGGTCGTTGGCCCATCCGTAGTCGTAGCGGACGCCATCGCCGGGGCCGCAGCCGGAGTAAACTCCCCAACCTTCGGTGAACGCGTTGCGGTCGTAGTCAGCCAGCGATGATTTCTCCGCGTCGCGGTATAGTTGGTTCCAGCGGTCGAGCGCGCCGCGCAACATGTAACCGAGCCGCGCGTCACCGGTGTGGACATAGACCTGCGCCAGCACGTCAAGGAACCATGCAACCTCGTTGGAGCACGGCGCACCGGCCCAACTCTGGCCGCTGTTCGGCTCCATCAGGAATGTCGGGTCGTTGTTGTCGGTAACGTCATTGTCGGCGGCCCACGCGGCGAGGTAGCGGTAGCCGAGCGACACGGCCAGGTCGAGCGCGGCCCGCGCGCGTTCGGCGCGCTCCGGCGTGTTGCGGAATGTGAAGTGGTAGTCGAGCAAGAACACCGCCGGCAGCGTTGCACCGATGGCGAACGGGCTGGCCGGCACGTCTGCGAACTCGTTGCGCGACCAGACAAAATGTTTCGCCCAGTTGTAGATACCGTCAATGAACGGCAGCAGCTTCGCGGCTTCGTCGGGAATCGTCGCGTGCTCGTGCCGCCACACGTCCACCATCGCGATGCCGACGGCAAACCCGTTGGCATTGTGCAGCGTGCGCACCGGCTCGCCGCCCCACTTGTCATTCCAGCGGCCCTCGATCGGTTTCTCCCAGAAGACGCACTTCTCCCCGCCGGCCTCGAACGTCTTCGCGTGCGCCATCAGATAGTCGAGGTCCTCCCTCAACCCCAGGAACGCCTTCGCGTCGTAACGCGAATAAGCCGCCTCCACCGGCGACTCGGCATACCAGTTCCAGCCGGCGACCTCCACCGTGCCAGCGACCTCATACGTGCCGTCCTTCTCGTGGCGCGTCAGCAGCCGCGGCGGCGGCAACTGTGGCCAGTCCTTGAGTCGCGTTGCGCCGGGCATGTAGCCGACGTTGGGCGTGTGCGGCACGCGCGGCGCGTGGTCCACGTAGCGTTCTTGGAAAAACTCGTGCAGGCTGCGGTTCGGGTCCGACGTGTCCGGCAGGTTGAGGTTCCAGAACAAATCCGCGCGCGACGCCACGCGGCAGCGGTGCTCGGGATAAGCGACCTTCCGGTAACTGTTCACGTCGTGCGGATAGCAGAGCGCGACGAATTGCTGGCTGCCACCTTGTTCCCAACAGTAAGCCGTGCTCACGTCACGCTCCGAGTTGTCCGTCACACGCGCGCCCTGAAACACCAGCCCGGCATAATGCTTCGCCGCCGGCGCCCACAACCCGATTGCCGGCATCGGCGAACCGCCCAGCGCACACACGTAGCTCCAGTTCCGCGAAAACTCGCTCGCCACCGACCCGCCGTAGGCCACGTCCTGCTGCAACACAAACGGATCGCTCTTCGGCGTCGCCATCAGCCAGCCGCGCTGGTGCCACACCTCCGCCTCCGGCATCGCGATCGTCAGGAAATGAAACGGTGTCGGTCCGCCAAAAAACCGCTCCCACTCTTCTTTCGTGAACGACACCACCGTCAGGTCGAACGCCACCTGCGGATACGGGTCTTCGCCACGCAGCGTCACACTGATGACATCGTGCTCGCCGAGCGTCATCCCCGCGCCAAGCCGGGCGCGCAGGTTCATGAACCGCAGGGTCTGGACAGTAACGTTCCCCTCCTCGCGCTTCTCCACCACCGTGTGGTCGGCGAAGATCGCGTCGCGTGACGACAACCGCAGCGGCGCGATCAACCGGCCGCTGGCACGCTCGATCACGTCCGCGCCGAGCCACATCCCCTCGTGGCCGACAAGGCGGACCACCACGCGGCTGTTCTGAATATCTTCACCACGGAGCTGGCAGTTCGGCAGCCAGACCGCGGCCAGGATCAACCAAGCCAATCGCAAATTCACGTGCAGTTCTCCAAGTCCAACCACGCGCCACATCGGCGCCGTGTTGGCGCGCACCTTACCGCAACTCTCCCGTCAATTGCACGCAGGGAAAACACGGGCTGCGCACTGTCCGTTTACACCGGCAGCCAATCCGTGTATTCCTTCACCTGACACTGCAATGAACCGAGCTGAGTTTCGCGCCCAACTTGCCGCGCTTGAACTTTCCGGGCGGCCGGCGGAAGAGCCGTTCCGGCAGCGCATGATCACGCTGCTCGACTCGACAGCCGCCTGTTTCCTGCGCTTGTCGTTCCCGGCGCATTTCACCGGCAGCGCGCTGGTGGTGAGCACCGACGGTCAGCGCGCGTTGCTGCATCATCACCGCAAGCTCGACCGCTGGCTGCAATTCGGCGGCCACTGCGACGGCGACGAGGATGTGCTCCACGTGGCCCAACGCGAAGCCCGCGAGGAATCCGGTATCGCGGGCTTGGCAGCCGCCTCGGCGCAGCCGTTCGACCTCGACATCCACGAGATTCCCGCAAACGGCGGCGAGCCGGCCCATTTCCACTACGACGTCCGCTACATGTTCATCGCGCAAAAAAACGCGGCCGGCACCGTCAGCGAAGAGAGTCACGCGCTGCGCTGGTTCACGCCGAAGGAAATGCTCGCGTTGCCGCTTGATGACGGCCTGCGTCGGCTCGTGGCGAAATGGCAGGGGTGGCTAGCGCAGCAGGCCGGTTGACTTGCTGGAACTACCTCACTGCGCTGTGTAGCGCAGCCTACCGCGCGACAGCGGAGAAGAGGATGTTGATGCCGATGTTCTTCGCGTCGGCGGCTTCGTAGCCGAGCGCGTAGGGAGCGAGCGCACCTTCCCAGCCAGCACTCAGGTCGTAGGGGCTGTAGATGACCGACATCGTGCCGCTCAACTCGATGCCGTAGATTTCCGGCGCCATCTCGACCTGGTTGCTGCGCTTGGCGGCCAGCGCGGGGCGCGCCTTCACCGCACCGATGCCCATCGGCTCGCGGAACAGCGAGTGACCCGACGGCAGCGGCGCGAGGGAACGGCCTGGCAGCACTTGCGCCATCTCCTGCCGGAACGCGGCGTCAAACGACGCGCGGCCTTCGCCCGCCTCGACGAACAGCACGCCGCCGTTCGCCAAAAACCGGCGCAGGTTCGCGCGCTCGGTCTCGCTGAGGCTGAAATCGGTCGTGCCGGTCAGGTAGAGGAACGGATACGCGAACACCGACGCGTCGGCGAGGCTTACCTGGTTCAACTCGAAGGACACCGGCGTGCCGGTGACGACGTGGAAGAAATTCAGCAGCATCGGGAACGCCGCGGTGCGCGTGCGCCACATGCCGTTGTGCATCACCTGGCCGACGCGAAACTTGCCGGCGGTCTTCTTGTCGGCGTTGATCAACTCGACACTCTTGCCGACGCTGCGGCCGGCGTCGCGCATGGCGGTGACATAGCTGAAGACGTTCGCGCCGAGTTTGCGGGCGTCCTCGTTCTCATAGCCCCAGCTCTCGTGCTTGTTGGATTCCCAGCCGCACGAGAAGTCCCAGCGCGAGATGAAGATGGCGGTGCGGTTGTCCACGTCCACGCCGTCGAGGTGCGGATAGGAGACTTGTGAGGGCACAACGCCGTCCTTCACCATGCGGGCGCGATACTTCACCTTCTCGATGTTGTAGAAGGAGTGGAAGACCGGATGGTCAATACGCAACTGATACACCGGCTGTTCAGGCAAAATGTCGCGGGCTGCCTGTAGCGCCGACTTGTAGAAATCGGGATGGCCGACCAGCGCGTTGAAGATGATCGTGCCGCCATTGAGGACGTATTGACGCAGGTTCTTCACCTCACGCTCGTCGAGCTTGAACTGCTTGTAGCCCGAACGATAGAGCACCGGGTTCTTCGTCGGGTCGGTGGAGATGTCCTTGAAGCTTTTGATGCTCGAGGAGAAGCTGACGTTCATGCCGGAACTCATGGACTCCAGCAGGCCCTTGAGGTCGTTTGGCGTGCGCGCCCAGTCTTCGGCGTCCGCGGTGCGGATTTTCGTCACAAGCACCGGCGGCACGGGCGGATTCTTCTTTTCCTGGCGCTTTTGGAACACGGCCGGATACGGCAGCGGGGCCATGCCTTCGGACGAGTTCACGTGAGCGGGCGGCGGCGCGGGCTTCTGCAACGGCGGCGGCTCCGGAGGCTTGGGATCGGCCAACGCAACGGCGGCCGCCAACGCCACCGCGACTGCAATCGCTGCTCTCGGATTCGCTTTCATGGTCATGACTCCTGGTGCTCTTGCGAGGAGATTCATCGTTAGTGGCTTTTCTGACCACTAATCTACCACAACCTCCCCGAAATCGCCCGCTTTGAACAGTCGCACAAATATGCTCTTTAACACGCGGGCCGCGGCGGGGTAGGCTGGGCGCGTCGTGAGCATGTTCGCCGAAACCCGCTTCGTCTTCCGCACCATCGCGTTGGCGGCCTCGCTGGCGTGCCTGCCCGCGCCGGTGACGCGCGCGGCGGAGGAGCCGCCAGGCGGCGATTACCTTCTGCAACAGTGGGACGTGGACGACGGCCTGCCCGATGACGCCGTCGCCGCGATCACGCAGACGCGCGACGGTTATCTCTGGATTGGCACCGCGCGCGGCCTCGCGCGCTTCGACGGCGTGCGCTTCCGCCTCTTCACCGCCGCCAACACGCCCGCGCTTGTCTCCGGCAGCGTCCGCTTTCTGACGGAGGATGCGGATGGCGCGCTCTGGATCGGCCTGAGCCGCGGCGGCATCGTCCGTCATCGCACCGACGTGTTCGAAACGATGTCGCGGCCGACAGACAACCCGGCAAACTGGCCCACGTCGCTGGTGGCCGACAGCGACGGCAGCGTGTGGCTCGGACTGCCGCGCCTTCGCGCCGCGCGTTGGCGCGAAGGGCAATGGACACAGCTCGGCGAAGGCGACGGCATCGCGGGCGCCGGCGCGGTCAACTGCATCGCCGGGTATCACGGCCGGACGTGGTTCACCACCGAGACCTCGTGCGGTTTCTTCGACGGCAGCCGTTTCATCACGCTCACCACCGACGTGCCGCTGCCGCAGTTCCAGCCGCGGCGCGACGACGGTTGCTGGCTCGCGCGCGCGAACGTGCTGCGCAAGTTCAACGAGCGCGGCGAGACACTGCTGATGGGCCAGATGCCGTGGAGCGGCGGCGCGACGGAAATCCAGACGCTCTTGGAAACGCGCGACGGTGTGCTTTGGATCGGCACGAAAGGCCAGGGCCTCTATCGCCTTGACGACGCAGGCATCGAGCGCGTGCCGACTTCGCACAACTTTGTCGCCGCCATCCACGAGGACCGCGAGGGCAATCTCTGGGTTGGCACCGGCGGCGGGCTGAACCAGCTCCGCCCGCGCGCCATCCGCCTCCACGACGCGCGCAGCGGCTTGGTGGGCGACATCGTCTATTCCATCTGCGAGGACAACGACAGTGCTCTTTGGTTCGGCTCGCGCAGCGCGGGCGCGTTGCGGCTCGTCGGCCGGCGGTTCACGTCGTTCACGGGCGCCAACGGCTGGCCCGGCGGCCTCGTCACGACGTTGTGCTCGGACCGCAACGGCGGCGTCTGGTTCGGCACGCTGGCGGAGGGATTGATCTGCTGGCAGGATGACGTGTTCAGGAACGCCGGCTTCAAGGGCGAACGCATCGAGTCGCTCTTCCAAGACCGCGAGGGCGCGCTCTGGATCGGCACATCGCAGGCGGGCTTGTTGTTGTGGCGCGACGGCAAGGTCACGCGCTTCCCGGGTAAGGACGGCTTGCGCGACGTAACTGCGCTCGCCGAAGACGGCACGGGCCATCTCTGGGCGGGCACGCAACAGGGTGATCTGTTCTGCCGCGGCGACGGCCGCTTCCAACGCTTCGGCCGCGACGACGGGCTGCCAGGCGCAGCGATCCAGACGATCCTGGCCGATGGCACCGACTCGTTGTGGATCGGCACGCATCGCGGCTTGGTGCGGTTTGACGGTGGCAACTTCAAGCTGATCACCACGCGCCACGGTCTGCCCGACGACGACATCCGCCAGATTCTCGCCGACGATGACGGCAACCTCTGGTTCGGTTCGTCGCGCGGCCTCTTCCGCGCCGCGAGCCACGAACTCGACGACGTTGCCGCGGGCCGGCGCGCCACGGTGGATTGCGTCACATATGGCCGCAGTGACGGTCTCGGCAGCTTCGAGTTCACCGAAGGCGGCTGCAACGCCGCCTGCCGCGCGCGTGACGGGCGCTTCTGGTTTGCCACGCGGCGCGGCGCGGTCGAAGTGAACCCGAGAGCGCTCGTCGTCAGTTCCGAGCCGCCGCCGGTGCACATCGAGGACGTGATCGCGGACGGCAAGCCGCGCTCCCTGCCGGCGTCGGGCCGCGTGGAGATTCCGCCGCTGCCGGACCGGATCGAATTGCGCTACACCGCGCTAAGCCTTACCGCGCCGGCGAAGGTTCGCTTCCGTTACCGTCTGGAAAACGTGGACAACGACTGGATCGAGGCCGGCGCCGAACGCACTGCGACCTACCTCCACATGCCGCCCGGCAACTACCGATTTCACGTCACCGCGTGCAGCAGCGAGGGCGTCTGGAATCCCGACGGCACGTCGCTCGACTTCACCGTGCGCGCGGCGCTCTGGCAAACCGGGTGGTTTCGCGCCACTACGCTTGTTACGCTGCTGGCGCTCCTGGCCGCCACCATTCGCATCGCTGTTCTGCACCGCGTGCGGAAGCGGCTGCGCGCACTGGAACGCCAGCACGCCCTCGAAAAAGAGCGCGCCCGCATCGCCAAAAATATGCACGACGACCTCGGCGCGCGGCTCACGCGCATCGCGCTTCTGAGCGAGTCAGCCCGCAACGACGCTGGCCTCGCTCCCGAAGCCGCCGCGCGCGCCGAAAAAATCTCCCGCGCCGCCCGCGAAGTTTCCCAGACGCTCGACGAGATCGTCTGGACCGTAAACCCCGGCAACGACACCCTCGAACGGCTCATCGGCTACCTCAGCGACCACGCCACGGAGTATCTGGCCGCCGCCGGTATCCGGCTCAGCCAGGACTTGCCGGAGAGTGTGCCTGCCGCGCCGATTTCATCCGATGTCCGGCACGGCCTGCTGCTAGCCGTCAAGGAAGCGTTGAACAACGCCGTCAAACACGCTGCCGCCACGGAAATTAAATTGGGTATTGCGGTGGAACCGCAGTCGCTGTGCGTGCGGATCGCCGACAACGGCTGCGGCTTCGACCTCGACGCGGCGCGTGCCGCCGGCCAAGGTTTGGCGAACATGCGCGAGCGGCTGTCCGCCGTCGGCGGCAGTTGTCAGATCAAAAGTGAATCCGGTAAAGGAACACGTGTCACATTCACACTGCCGTTGAAACGCGAGTAACCCATTACGCAATACGCTCCTCATGCCCATCACCATTGCCATCGTTGAAGACGACAAGAACCTGCGCGAAGACCTCGCCGACCTCATCGCCAGCCGCAAAGGCTTCCGTTGCACCGGCGCTTTTCCGTCGGCCGAGGACGCGCTGAAATCGCTGCCGGAAAGACCGCCTGATGTCGTTGTCATGGACATCAACCTGCCGAAGATGTCCGGCATCGAATGCACGCGCGAGTTGAAGAGCCGCCTGCCGCAGACGGAGGTCGTCATGCTCACCATGTTTGACGACACGAAGTTGATCTTCGCGGCGTTGCGGGCCGGCGCGAGCGGCTACCTGCTCAAACGCGCCGCTCCCACCGAATTGCTCGCCGCCATCGAGCAGGTCCGCGCCGGCGGCTCGCCCATGTCGCCGGAGATCGCGCGGCAGGTCGTGCAGTTTTTCCAAACGGAAAAGCGGGCGCCAACCGGCTCCGAAGACCTCTCCGAGCGCGAGCGCGAATTGCTCTCCCTGCTGGCGCGCGGCAAACAATACAAGGAGATCGCCGACCAACTCGGCATCAGCACCGACACCGTCCGCAGCCACATCCGCCGCATCTACCGCAAGCTGCACGTCCACTCTCGCACCGAAGCCGCCGTGAAGTTTCTCGGCAGGTGACGCAAAACTGGTGGCGAGCGAACCGCCGCGGCCGGCAGTGGTTGCCCTGCGATGTCTTTCCCGCTAAAAGAAAAGCGAACCATTCATGAACTCAAGACTGACTCGCAGACAACTTCTCAACCGCGCCGGCGTCGCACTCGGCACAGCAGCCGTCGGACCGTCGTCGTTGCGTGCCGCGACCGGCTCCGACCGGCCCGCGTGCCACCGGTTCCGCTTCTCGCTGAACACCGGCACGATCCGCGGCCAGAAGCTCGGCATCGCCGAGGAGATCGAGGTCGCCGCCAAGGCCGGCTACGACGGCATCGAGCCGTGGATCGGCGACGTTGCCAAGTTCGCCGAGTCCGGCGGCTCGTTGAAGGACCTCCGCAAGCGTTGCCAGGACCTCGGCTTGAAGGTCGTGGATGCCATCGGCTTCGCGCAGTGGATCGTGGATGACGACCAGCAACGCGCCAAGGGCGTCGAGCAGTTTCAGCGCGACATGGAGCTGGTGGCACAGCTCGGCGGCACACGCATCGCCGCGCCGCCGGCCGGCGCGCATCGTGCCGCGAAGATTGATCTCGACCGCGTCGCGGAGCGTTACCGCGCGGTTCTCGAACTCGGCCGCAAGACCGGCGTCGTGCCGCAACTCGAAGTCTGGGGCAGTTCAGCCAACCTGAGCCACGCCGCCGAAGCGGCCTACGTCGTCGCGAAGGCTGGCCATCCCGATGCGTGTGCGCTGCTCGACGCATTCCACATGTATAAGGGCGGCGTCGCGCCGGCGGCGATGAAGCTGTTCGGGCGGCAGGCGACCCACTGTTTCCACATGAACGACTATCCCGCCGATCCGCCGCGCGAGACGATCAAGGACGCCCAGCGCATCTGGCCCGGCGACGGTATCGCGCCGCTGAAAGAGATTCTGGCGAACCTTGCCGCCAATCACTGCGATGTCGTGCTGTCGCTGGAGTTGTTCAACCCCGACTACTGGAGACTGCCGGCGCTCACCGCCGCTAAGACCGGCCTCGCGAAGATGAAGGCCGCGATGCAAGCCGCGGGACTAGCCCGCTAAACCCGTCTGCCCACAGGGCAACGGCGCGCCGCCAATCGCATGATCAAGGCCGGCTAGACGTCGGCGTTGCCGCAACAGATAGCGCGCGTCGTCAGACTTGCTTCTTGGACGGGCCGGAGTAGAAACAGGGCGTCGGAAGCACGAGTCGAGAACTGGTGAAGCGGAGACCTGATTCATGCGAAGCTCGATGGCAAAGACAGTGCGGCGCGCCGAAATCCTGACGGGCGCGGTTGACGTGTTGTTGACGGCCGGGCTGCTGCGTGCACAGGAGCCGCTTTTCGAGAAGCAGCCGTCGCTCCATCAAACGATGTTGGGGACGCGGGCGCGGCTCCAGCAGAGGCAGTCGGCGCGGCAGGACGCGAACGCCCACTATTACGGTTCCTGCTTCGGCCGCCGCAACATCACCTACCGCGACCGCCCCGATTTCCTCCCCGTCCTGACGCTGGAGTCGGCGATGGGAATGCCACCGGCGAGTCAGTAACAAACGAACTATTTGAGCATGTTGTGAGTGCGAAATATAGGAGATTCATTGTGGTCAACTTGAGCGATTCCAACTCATGGGGCTACAACGAGCACACACTACCGATCCTTTTACGGCTTGTGGATTCATCCAAACCAGACGCGAGGAACTTCACGCACTTGGGGGTGGTTGCGCACTACCTGACCTCAAGGCGGGCGCTTGCTGCGGTTGAAACAATCATTACCCAAGCCGAGGCATTGCGCGACACCGATTCACGGTTTGTCACGCTCGGCTTTGGGCTGGCGGAAGGAGAGTTGCTTGCTGACTTTGACTGGCTTGGCAGACTAAAGACGGACTCCATTACACCGCTCGGCGGCACAGCCAATGAGGCTGTTTGGAATGCGCGAGAACCACAGAAATACAGAGAGACTTTGCAAATTCTACGAGAGAAACTTCACGGACATGTTTCCTAACCCCGCACCAAGATGAACGACTGCTCCGGTTTCCGCCCCGTCCCGGAGGGACGGCGTGAAAATAGCCCGGCGTTTCAACGCCGGGTTATGAGAGACGAAATCAACGGAGTCCCGTAGGGACGATTGAACTGAACAGAACATCAGGAACGGTCATGGCCAATTCCTACATCGTCTGTTTCATGCATTGCGTCTTCAGCACGAAGGAACGCCGCCAGCAGATTACCGACGATTTCCGCGAACGTCTCTGGGCTTACGTCGGGGGCATTGCGCGCGATAATGGCATGAAAGCCATCGCCGTCGGCGGAACTACAGACCACATCCATGTGTTGTTGTCATTGCCCGCGACGATGGCGGTCGCGAAGGCCGTGCAACTCATCAAGGGCGGGTCATCAAAATGGATCCACGATACGTTTCCAGAACACGGCCTCTTTGCATGGCAGGAAGGCTATGGCGCATTCAGCGTCAGCAAGTCGCGCTTGGACGAAATCGTCGCCTACATCAACAACCAAGCGCAACATCATGCCAAGCGGTCGTTCCAAGACGAGTATCGCGCACTCTTGGAGAAGCATGGCCTTGAATGGGATGAACGATATGTCTGGGGATGAAGATCAATCGTCCCTATGGGACTCTGTGGAATGTGTCGCGCCGTTCCCGGCGTTGAAACGCCGGGCTATTTTCGGATCGCCCCTACGGGGCGGTTTCGGCAGTCGCAAAAGGAGCAAACCATTATGAAAACAAGAATGACCATGACTACCCTGATCTTGGCTGCCTGTTCGCTGGCCTTGACTCTCTCTGCCTACACCGCCGACACCCCGTCGCTCACACTGCCTGCGGACAAACGCCCGGAATGGTTGCGACGCGACGGCATTGTGATGGCAGGGAGTTGGGAGCCGCTGTTGTTCCGCGTGCGGCGCGACGGCGCGGAGGGTTACACGCCGACGGCGGAGCAGCGCGCGGCCTACGAGCGCGAGCACAGCCCAGCGATGGTGGCGAAGTTGAAATCGCTCGGCGTGAACTTCGTGATGATGCACTGCTACAAAGGCGGTGGACTGGAGGCGGAGCGAGAGAGCATGGCCGACGCGGTGAAGTTCGCCAAGCTCTGCCACGACGCCGGGCTGCGCGTGGGCTGTTACACCTACAGCGGCGCGTTCATCTGGGAGCTATTCTTCAAAGAGATGCCGCAGGCCAAGGACTGGGTCGTGCTCAACCCCGACGGCACGCCGGTCACGTATGGCAAGGCCGGTTACCGCTACTACTGGAACCGCAATCATCCCGACGCAGAGGCGTTCTACCGGAAGATCGTGCGGTTCGCCGTCGAGGACATCCGCACCGACTTGGTTCACTTCGACAACTACGTCATCGGCCCCGGCCACGACGCGAACTCGGTGGCGCGCTTCCGCCAGTATCTGCGCAAGACGTTCCCGGCGTCGCTGCTCAAGGAAAACGGCATCACCAACATCGGCGCTGTGACGCCACCCGACCGCACTTGCACCAACCTGCTCGGTCGCGCGTGGGCGGACTTCTGCTGCCAGTCCATCTCTGACTCGTTCCACTCGATGACTCGTTACGCGCGCAAGCTGCGGCCGGACATCCTCATGGAAACCAACCCCGCCGGCATCAGCCCGACAGTGCGTTGGGCGGTGGACCACGGGCGGCTGCTGCGCGGCGGCGAGGCGTTCTGGGACGAAGGCCGCCATCCCGGTTTCGTGAAGGGGCAGTTGACGACGCGCATCCGCACCTTCAAGGCCGCGCGCGGCCTGAACAACTCGGCGTTTGTCTATACCATCAACACGCTCGAAGCCGCCGAGTCCATGGCTTTCAACCTCGATTGTTTCGGCTGCATCTGCTGGTTCGAATACGACCAGCTTTGGGAATATCCCGGCAACATTCGACCGATGTCACCGACGTTGTTGCCATTCGTGAGCTTCTATCACAAACGCCACGACCTGCTGCGCGACGCGAAGGTTGTGGCCGATGTCGGCGTGTTCCGGAGCTATCCCTCGATGCAGTTCGGCCCACGGCAGACAGCGAAACTCACCGGCGAGGTCGAAGACCTGCTTATTGCCAACCGCTGCGCGTTCCAGTTGGCGTTCGACCAGCAACTGGATGAACTCTCACGCTGGCCCGTGCTCGTCATGCCCGGCTGCGTCGCGTTGTCAGACGCGCAGGTGAAAACGATCCGTCGCTACGTCGCGAAAGGCGGCCGGCTCTGTATCGTCGGCCCGCTGGCGACGCACAACGAATGGATGTTCCCGCGCAAGCAGCCCGCACTCGACGACCTGCCGCAAGACCGCGTCGTTCGCGTTGACGAGAAGAGCGACTGGCTTGACGCCATCCGCCGCGCTTGCGGCGGGCAGCTTTCGCTTTCCGTCACGTGTGATTCGAAAGCCCTTTGCGCTGAGCTGACCGAGCAGCCTACTCGCCGTATGGTGCATCTCGTAAACTACCGCACCGACAGCCCGATGAAGGACATCGCCGTCCGCGTCGCGCTGCCGAAGGGTCGCGCCGCCAAGTCCGTCACCCTCGCCAGTCCCGAGCACGCCGCCGACATCACGGTTCCATTCAAGCAAGAGGCCGGCTTCGCGACGTTCACCGTGCCCGCCGTCGGCGTTTACGAGATCGCCATCGTGGCGATGGAGTGAGCGCGATTGCATCCGCAGGCTTGCTTGTTGGGCCGGACGGAGTAGAAATCTGCCAACCGAAAGGACTATTCGAGCTATGATCAAACATCCCACCCTCATCCTCGCTGCCGCACTCTGCCTCGTCACCACCGCCATGTCCGCCGACGAAAAGGGCTTCGTCCCGATCTTCAATGGCAAAGACCTCGACGGCTGGCAGGGCATCGGCGGCGACACCAGCAGCTATTACGCCGAGGACGGCCAGCTCATCTGCAAGGACACTGGCAAGATTCACATCTTCACGACGAAGGAGTTCGCCAACTTCATTCTGCGGTTGGAGATCAAGATGGATCCGGGTGGCAACAACGGCGTCGGCATCCGCACCAAGGTCAGCAAGCAGCCGCACATCGAGGGCACGGAGGTTCAAGTGCTCGATGACCCCTACTACGACCGCGGCATCCCGCTCAAGGGCAAAGAGCCGAAGGACTGGCCGAAGCTCAAGGATTACCAGCACCACGGCTCGCTCTACGGCGTCGTGCCCTGCAAGCCCGGCCATCTCAAGCCCGCCGGCCAGTGGAACCAGGAGGAGATTGTCTGCGACGGCCGCCGCGTGAAGGTCACGCTCAACGGCGTGGTGATCGTGGACGCCGACTTCGACAAGGTGAAGCCGATAGACGGCCACGAGCATCCCGGCCTGTTCTACGAAAAAGGCTTCATCGGCCTCCACGCCCACGGCAACTACGGCGCGAAGGTTTATTTCCGCAACCTGCGGGTCAAGGAACTGAAGTAAGATGAAGGCGCTGCTGGCGCTGCTCGTGTCCGCCGTGCTCGCCTCCGCTGCTGCTGGCGAGCCGCGCCGCCCCAACATCCTCTTCATCTACACCGACGACCAGAGCTACCGCACGCTCGGTTGCTATCGCGACCAGGGCGCGTGGCCGTGGGTGCGGACGCCGAACATTGACCGGCTTGCGGCCGACGGCGTGCGGTTCACCAGCGCCTACGGCGCGTCGTGGTGCACGCCTAGCCGCGCGTGCGTGATGACGGGCCTGCTGCCGCATGGCATTCGCGGCCTGACGCTCACTGGAATTATCCAAGGTAGCTACGACCCTCAGGTCTGCCGCCACTGGCCCGCCGAGTTGCGGAAGGCTGGCTATCACACCGCGATGATCGGCAAATGGCACCTCAGCCACGACGCCGGCCACGGCCGCAACTGGGACCACTCGGTCGTCTGGGACCAAGCCGACATCAAAGGTGACTGGTATAACAACCAGACGCTCAGCATTGACGGCGCACCGAAAGCCATCGTGCCCGGCTACTCGACCGACGTTTATACGCGATTCGCCGATGACTACATCCGCGACAAGCACGACCGGCCTTGGATGCTCTGGCTCTGCTATAACGCGTCGCATCTGCCGAACACCATTCATCCGCGCCACAAAGAGCAATACAAAGATGCCGAAGTGCCCGTCCCGCCCGACGTGTTCCCGCCGCGACCCGGCAAGCCCGCGCACATGCAGACGTGGACGCAGTGGGCCAAGCGCGATGACGGGATGCCGGTCTATGGCAAGGGCAAGCGGGCGACACCGTTGCCGGAAATGGTCCGCGGCTACAACCGGCTCGTCTCTGCGCTCGACGAAGGTGTCGGCAAGTTGCTGAAGGTGCTCGAAGAAACCGGCCAGCTCGACAACACGCTCATCGTCTATACCTCCGACCAAGGCTTTGCGTGGGGCGAGCACGGCTTTGCGTGGAAGGTCGGCGCCTACGACGCCTGCATCAAAGCGCCGATGATCTTCCGCCTGCCCGGCCGCGTCGCGCGCGGCAGCGTCTGCAAACAGCCCGTGACCGTCGTGGACCTTGCGCCTACGTTGCTCAGCGTCGCGGGCGTCAAACTGCCGTGGACAATGCACGGTCGCGACCTGCGACCGCTGCTGAAGAATCCGACCGCCGCGTGGGACCGTCCCGCCATGATGGAGCACTTCTACCTGAAGTTCGGCGAGCAAACCGATTGCGCTGTCCCGACGAAGAGTGACCAAGGCCCGCTGCCGTGGTGGATTTCGCTGCGCCAGGGCCGGCACAAATACATCCGCACCCTCATCGAAAACGAAATCGAAGAACTCTACGACCTCGAAACCGACCCGCAGGAGCAGAAGAACCTCGCGCTCGCGCCGGAGAATCTGAAGTTGCTCGTGGGCTTCCGCGTGATGTTCGTGGCTGAGTTGAAGCGAACCAACGCGGGCCTGCTCAAGAACCTGCCGCCACCGCGAATTGGCAAGACAGCTGACTAGCGTCAAAGATGAGCCACTGACCGCCAGGAATACTGTGCGTGGAAGGCTTTTGCTTGTGCCGAACGTTGTTATTTACCTGAAGTGCCGCACTTCTTGGGAAGTGAGCCGGTCACGGCGTTCGCAGCGCGTCAAGCGCGGGAGCAGGGCGTCTGTCGGCTGCCGCACCGCGGTCACTTCCGCTGCTCTGGCGTCACTTTCAGCGTCACGTCTTTGCCGTCGCGTTGCACGACGATCTCCACCGGCTGGCCGATCTTCGCGCTGTCGAGCGCGTAGGTGTAGTCGTAGATGTTGCGGATCTGTTTGCCTCCGAACTTCACGATCACGTCGCCGGGCCGCAGGCCGCCTTTCTCCGCCGGGCTGCCGGGGCGCGTGCCGCTGAGTTTTACGCCGGGACGGTCGCCCTCGCTGTAATCGGGAATGGTGCCGAGATAGGCGCGCAGTCGGTCGCGGCCCACGCCCATCGGCGAACGCTCGGCGACTTTCTCAAAGCGCGGCCGGTCGGGGCGCGTGGCAAGGTCTTCGACAACGCGCCGCACCAGTTCCAGCACGTCGGCTTCGCCGACGGCGTTGATCTTGTCGGCAGTGTCGGTGGGGCGATGGTAGTCGCGATGCGAGCCTGTGAAGAAGTTCAGCGCCGGCACGCCTGCTTGGTAGAACGTGGACGAATCGGTCGGCAAATACGGGTCGTTGCTGAGCGTCACGCAGAGCGGCAGGCCGGCGGCGAACCGCTCGAACAGCCGCGGCCAGATGGCGGACGAGCCGGCTCCCTGCACGGCGAGCCGCTGCTCCGCCAGCCGACCGACCATGTCCATGTTTATCATCGCGACGACGTTCGACATCGGCACAGGCGGCTTCTTGCAGAACGCCGACGAGCCGAGGACGCCGAGTTCCTCGCCGCTGAAGCACGCGAAGAGAACGTCGCGCCGCAGTGACTTCGCGCGCTTGCCGAAGTAACGCGCCAGCTCCAGCACGCCAGCGGTGCCGCTGGCGTTGTCATCGGCGCCGGGATGAATCTCCTCAAAACCCGCGCCGAGCGAATTCTCGCCGCCGTAGCCGAGGTGATCGTAGTGCGCGCCGACCACAACGGTTTCGTTGGTCCGGTCGCGCGCGCCGGCGCGGACGCTGGCGAAGACGTTGTGGCCGGTCGCGGTCTGTTTTCGCAATTCCACGCGCAGCTTCACGCGCACGCCGGTCATCGCGAAACCGCCCTGTGTTTCCAGCTTGTCGAGCGCGTCTTGCGTCGCCTTCAGGTCTTTGCCGGCGGCGGCGAACATCCGCTCCGCCAGCTTGCGCGTGATCTGCGCCGCGACGATGCCGCTGTCGGCAAAGCTGCCGTCGCCACCGCGCGAGATGAGTTGGTCGCGCGGCAACGAACTTGGTCCGGTCGTCACCAGCAGCGCCTTCGCGCCGCGCTCGCGCGCCGTCATCGCCTTCATCCGCAGCGGCGCGAAGTGACGCAGCCGCTCCTGCTCTTTCTCCGGCGCGGCTTCCGGCTGGAAACGCAGCACGAGCACGATCTTGTCCTTCACGTCGAGGTGCGCGAACGAGTCGTAGCCCTGCGTAACGATGCCGTAGCCGGCAAAGACGACCTCGCCCTCAACCTCGCCGTTGGTCGAGAGCGCCAGTGGCACGAAATCCGCGTCCACCGCGCCACCGGCCTTCTCCGCGCCGAGCGTCGCCTCGAAAGAATTGTTCGGGCCGAGACCGACGCCGGACTGGAACTCGAATGGCTGCTGCGTCACATTGCGCAAGCCTCCGGCGCGGAAGTTCTTCTCAATGAACGCCGCCGCCTTGCGCTCGCCGGGTGAGGCGGTCTTGCGGCCTTCGAGCGCCGGCGAGGCGAGATAGGCGATTTCCTTCTGGATGGCTGCCGGATCGAACGCCGTTTTCTTTTCCGCCTTCCGCCTTCCGCCTTCCGCCTTTTCCTCCGTCCACGGCTCGGCAAAGTCGGCGATGAAAAGCTGAGATTTGCCGCCGGCGCGCGTCGAGGTCCACATCAGCTTCCGGCCGTCGGGCGCGAAGACCGGCAGACCGTCGAAACCGTCGCGATAGGTCAGTCGCGTCAGTTGCGCGCCGTCGGGCCGGACGAGGTAAAGCTCGAAGTTTGCGAAACCACCGTCCTTGTTCGAACAGAACACGATCCACTCACCGCCCGGGTGAAAATACGGCGACCAGCTCATCGCGCCGAGCTTCGTGACCTGGCGTTTATCGCTCCCGTCGGGGTGAACCATCATGATTTCCGCTTTCGTGTCGTCCGGCGTGAAGTGGCGATAAACGATCCATTTGCCGTCCGGTGAAAAGAACGGCCCGCCATCGTAGCCAGGGTCCACCGTTACGCGGTGCTGGTTTCTGCCGTCGGCATCCATCACATAAATCTCGCGGTCGCCGTCGCGCGCGGAACAGAAACAGATGCGTTTGCCGTCGGGCGAGTAAGCGGCCTCGGCGTCGTAGCCTTTGGCGTCGGTGAGTCGGCGCAAGTCGGTGCCATCGGGTTTGCAATCGAAGATGTCGTAGGCATCGTCGAAATCCCACGAGTAGCGCCGCTCTTTGCCGCTCTTTAGGAACTCGATCTCGTCGCGCTGCTTCTTGAGCGCGTTGGGATCGAGGTGCGTCGCGGCGAACAGCACACGCTTGCCGTCGGGCCGGAAAAACGAGCAGGTGGTCTTGCCGACGCCGGGACTGATCCGCCCCAGTTCGCCGTTGCGGAGGTCCATCGTGAAGATCTGGTAGAATGGATTCTCCGCCTCGCCCGGTTTCAACGGCGTGCGTGTGCTCTGGAAGACGATACGGTTGCCGTCGGGCGAAAAGTAGCCCTCGCCACTGCGCGAGCCGTCGAAGGTGAGTTGCTTGATATGGCGGAGGTGGCGCGCCTCGCGGTCCGCGTCACCGGCAGCGGTGAGCACGGCGGCGGACAGCACTAGGACAAAGATGGCGAATCGGCAACGTTGCATGGACGGGAACTAGTAGCGTCTCGGAGGCTCGCAGGCAAGCTAACGGAAGTGAAGTTATGAAAGCGTGCCTTCATAACTTCACTCTCAACTCTTAACCTTCTTGAAGCTCGTCTCTCTCAAATAGATTGGCTCCACCTTCTCATCGCCGCTACCCTGTTGTGCGAACCGCCGCTCCGCCAGCTCGCCGACAAACGCCGCGCGCGGATGGATGTTGTCTTTCGGAAACCGCGCCAGCGAGCCAAGCCGCTTCGCGATCTCCGGCTCGTAACGTCTGATTTCCGGCCCGACGAAAAGCGCCGGCTCCTTCACCAAGCCTGCCAGCGCGTCGAGCGAAACTATCTGTAGCGGCACGACCGGTTTGCCGGCCGTCCACACCGCGAAATAAATCTCATCACGTCGCGCGTCCACGACAGCGGCCACTGTCCCGTCCCGACCGTGTTCGAGCAGCATTGCCTCCACGCTGCTCGCGCCTGCCAGCGGCCGACCGTGCGCGAGCGAAAAACCTTTCGTTGCGGCGATGCCGACACGGATGCCGGTGTAGCTGCCCGGTCCCAGCCCGACGGCCCACAATTCCACGTCGCGCGGCGCCAGTTCGTGCGTCCGCAGTAACTCATCAATTGTCGGCAGCAGCAACGCCGAGTGGTGATGATGCGTGTCGAGCGTGCGCTCGCCAAGCAAACATCCGCCACGCCGCAGAGCAACCGAGCCGACGGGACCGGAAGTGTCGAGAGCAAGCGTGATCATCGGTATATGCCTTCTTCCTTCTGCCTCCTGCCTTCTGTCACACGGATCTGCCGCTCTTTCTCGCCGACGATTTCGATATGGATGCGCACCGCGTCCGCCGGCAGCACGTCGCCGAGTTTCTCGGCCCACTCGATGATCGTCCAGCCGTCGGGCGCGAGTTCCTCCTCGATGCCGATCTCGACGGCTTGCTGCGGCTTGTCGAGCCGGTAGAGGTCCACGTGATAAAGCCGCCGGCCGTCGCGTGCGACATGTTCGTTGACGAGAGTGAACGTCGGGCTGGTGATCGTGTCGGTCACTCCGAGGCCGCGCGCAATGCCTTTGGTGAGCGCCGTCTTGCCCGCGCCGAGATCGCCGCTGAGCGCGACGACCGTGCCTGACGGCAGCGAGGACGCCAACTGCTCGCCGAGCGCGATGGTTTCCTCGACGCTACGCGTGACGTGGTTGGAAGTGGTCGTAGCCGTCTTCATCGAGATGTTGCCATCGGCCCGCGTCATCTATCAGTCGGATGCCTTTGCCGCAAAGGACAAAGCCGATCAAGCTAAGCCGCAAACGCGGGAACTTCTTACGCCAGGCGTGCTTCAGTTTTGCTGCCCGCGCCGATGGCACAGTGAACAGCAGTTCGAAATCCTCGCCGTCATGGAGCGCGCGTTGGAGCGAGCCACCGGCCGCCGGCGCGATGGGAATCGCCGACTTCCACAAACACGCGCTGACGCCGCTTTCGCGGCAGATGTGGCCGAGGTCGTGTGCGAGGCCGTCGCTGATGTCAATCATCGCGCCAACGCAACCTTGCTTCGCCAGCCATTGCGCTTCGGCGAGGCGAGGCGTGAATTTCAGATGTTTGCCGGCGATGGAGCCGCCAAGCGCGTCGGTGACGAAGATTGCGTCGCCGACGCGCGCGCCGGAGCGCAGCCGCATTGCGCTCGGCTCCACTTCGCCAGCCAGCGCCACGCTCAACCAGAAACGATCGGGCGTCCGCACCGTTTCGCCGCCGACGATGGCGACGCCGAACTTTCCGGCCGCCGCCGCCAGCCCGCGATAAACCTCCCGGACGAACCGCACCGGCATCTCCCCGCGCAATCCGGCCGTGATAAGCGCCCAGCGCGGCCGGCCGGCCATCGCCGCGATGTCGCTCAACGGACGCGCCATGGCCTTCCAGCCGATCTGGAACGGCGTGGCGCGCTTGTCGAAGTGGACACCTTCGACGACGGCATCGGTTTTCAGCAGCAACAGCCGCCCACCCGCGCCGCGGCCGATTTGCACGGCGGCGCAGTCGTCGCCGATACCGACCCGCACGCCGCGCCCACGCGGAAGCTGCCGCTTCAACAGCGCGATCAGACCGCGCTCACCGAGTTGGCAAAGAGTCGTCTTCACGGTTGGGGCACGAACAACAAGAGGATGAGGTTGGCTGTGTTGAACAGCGCATGAATCGTGACAGGCACGAGGATCGTGCCGGTGACTTCATAGGCAAGGCCCAGCATTGCGCCGAGCGCAAACACAGGCACGAAGGCGTTGAGGTTGAGGTGGACCGACGCGAACAGAAATGAAACCACCGCCAGCCCGCCGGCGACGCCGAACCGCTGTTTGAACGCCGGATACATGAAGCCGCGGAAAAACACCTCCTCAAATATCGGCGCCAGCGCGACGGCGAGCGTCAGGAGATAACCGCGCACCAGCGGGTTCTTCGCGCCGCGAATCATTTTCAGAATGTCCTGTTCCTCCGGCGTGATGCCGAAGGCCAGGAGCACGGCCTGCCAGATGAACATGGTTCCATAGACGACCGGAACCACCAGCAGGCACAGCAGGACGGCGCGACCCATTGTGGGACCGAGTGGACCGCGCTTCAGTCCGAACGCGTCGGCTAGCGCCACGCCACGCTTTCGCAAATAGACGCCGATGAAGATCAGGCCGGCCGCGTCGAAGGTGAAGCCCATCACGACCGCCTCGGCCATCAGGAGGTCGCTTTTCACGATCCAGTGCAGCTTGAACGCCGCCAGCGCCACCAGATTGCCGAGCGACCAGGACAGAAGGATTGCCCCGCTGACCAGTGCCAGCGCGCGCAAGCCCCACGGTTTCGTTTCCAACGCCATCGCTCGAAATATGGAAGCCACCGGTTTTGAAAGCAACGGGAAACATGACGCACAAGGCGCGATTGCAGATATCCTTCCATATCCTGTGTTTTTCGCCTGTCCCTGCCGTCATTGTTCCTCTATCTTCCCCCCATGCCTTTTTCAAAACTCGGTCTATCACATGGCGCCCTCCAAGGCGTCAAGGCGGCGGGTTATACCGACCCGACGCCGATCCAGTTGCGCGCAATCCCGCTGGTCCTCGCAGGCCGCGACATCATCGGCAGCGCGCAGACCGGCACTGGCAAGACCGCGGCGTTTGCGCTGCCCATCATCACCAAGCTCGGCCAGCATGGCAAACTGCGGGCGTTGATCCTGGAGCCGACGCGCGAACTGGCGGCGCAGGTGGAGACGGCGTTCCGCGACTATGGCCGGTTCACCGATTTGCGCGCCGTGGTTATCTACGGCGGTGTCGGTTACGGCGCGCAGGAAAAAGCCCTGCGCGAGGGCGTGGACATCGTCGTCGCCACGCCGGGCCGGTTGCTCGATCACATGGAGCAGGGCCGCTGCAAGCTCGATCACATCGAATTCCTGATCCTCGACGAAGCCGACCGGATGCTGGACATGGGTTTCCTGCCTGACGTGAAGCGGATCATTGATCGCTGCCCGGCGCGCCGGCAGACGATGCTGTTCTCGGCCACTGTGCCGCCGGAGATCGCGACGCTGGCGCAATGGGCGTTGAAGAATCCCGAAACGATCGAAATCGGCCGCCGCCGGCCCGCTGAAACCATCCGGCACGCGCTCTATCCCGTGGCGGACGACCAGCGCGACGAACTGGTCATCGAGCTGCTCGAGCGCACCGAATACGACTCGGTGCTCGTCTTCTGCCGGACCAAGGATCGCGCGGATCACGTTTCGGCGATGTTACACCGCAAAGGCCATCTGGTGGCGGTGCTGCATTCCAACCGCACGCAGAGCGAGCGGGAGCAGGCGTTGCGCGGTTTCCGTGACGGCCGTTTCGAGGTGCTGGTGGCCACCGACATCGCCGCGCGTGGGCTGGACATCGAGGACATCAGCCACGTCATCAACTACGACATGCCGCAGCACGCGGAGGATTACGTCCACCGCATCGGCCGCACGGGCCGCGCGCTGGCCACGGGGAATGCGTTCACGATCATGACCGCCGATGACAAGAAGCAGGTCCACGCGATCGAGTTTTTCATCGGCGCAAGCGTCCCGCGCGTGAAAATCGACAACTTCCCCTACAAATACACAACGCTGCTCGACCCGGAGGCCGAGAAGCGGCTGCGCACGATGGGACGCCGGCGGCGGTAAGCGGAAACGGGAAATTGGAGTGTTGGAGTGATGGAAAATTCCGCGAAACCCAATACTTCACCGCTCCACGACTCCACGACTCCGCCATCTTCCATGGTTCGTTCCACCGGAGCGCTGAGCGTCGCGACGATGACCAGCCGAGTGTTGGGGTTGGTGCGCGAGATGGTTTTCGCCAGCTTCATGGGACAGGGGCTGGTGGCGTCGGCGTTTTTTTACGCGTTTACGATTCCGAACATGTTCCGCCGCCTGCTCGGTGAGGGCGCGCTGAGCGCGGCGTTTGTGCCGTTGTTCACGGAACGGCTGCACAAGGAAGGCAAGGAGGCGGCATGGCGTGCCGCGAACTCGGTGGCATCGGCCGTTGCCGTCGCTCTGGTGGCCATCGCCGCGTTGGTCGTTGGCGGCCTGTGCCTCACGCTGGCCTTGGCCGACCTGAATGAAGCTCATCGGCTCATTCTCCGGCTGACGGCGACCATGTTCCCCTACATGATTTTCATCTGTCTGGCGGGGCTGGCGATGGGCGTGCTCAACTCGATGCGTCATTTCTTCGTGCCGGCGTTTTCACCGGTGCTGATGAACATCGTCCTCATCTCGTCGGTGTTCGTCATCTGCCCGCAATTCGGCCAGACGCTCGAAACGCAGGTGATGGGTCTCGCCATCGGCGTGTTGCTTGGCGGCATCGTGCAGCTTGCCTACCAGTTGCCGCAACTCTGGCGCGAAGGTTGGCGTCCGCGCTGGTCGTTGAACTGGCACGATGAAACTCTGCGGCACGTGGGAAAACTGTTCGCACCGAGCGTCATCGGCGTTGTCGCCTATCAGATCAACGTCATCGTCGCGCGCACGCTCGGCTTTTTCGTCGGCGACTACGTGCCCGCCGCGCTCAACAACGCCGACCGGCTGATGGAACTGCCGCAGGGCGTGTTCGGCGTGTCGCTGGCCACCTACATGCTGCCGGCGCTCTCGGCCATCGTCGCGCGCGGGGCGATGGAGGAATTCCGCGTCGAACTGGGGCGCGCGCTGCGGTTCCTGATGGTCATCACCGTGCCGGCGACGGTCGGCTTGATCGTGCTCGGCGAGCCGATCGTGCGGCTGCTGTTCGAGCGCGGACGGTTCGACGCCGAGAGCACACGGCACTGCGCGTTCGCGCTGCAATTCTCGGCGCTCGGCCTCTCGTTCTACTCCAGCACGAGCATCATCGCGCGCGGGTTCTACGCACTGAAAGACACCCGGACGCCGATGTATGCCGCGGTGGTTTCGATGGTGGTGAACATCATTTTCTCGCTTTTCCTGATGTGGCCGCTGAAGGAGGGCGGGCTGGCGCTGGCCAACTCGCTTTCGGCGATGTTCAACGCCACGGTCCTCTTCATCCTGTTGCGCCGCCGCGTCGGCATGTTGCACGGCAGCACGCTGGCGGCGACCGCGGCCCGCATCGCGCTCGCGGCGCTCATCATGGCGGCGGCTTGTTGGGGCACACACCACTGGCTGGCCGGCTGGCTGTCGCCCACTACGCTCACGCACAACTTGGCGCTGGTGTTCGGCCCGATCGCCGTTGGCGTGGCGGTCTATTTCGCGGCGGCGTTTTTGCTGGCCCGAGAAGAAGTGCTGGCCATCCTTCACGGCCACCGACACGGTTGATGTTGCATGGCAGTTTCCGACCAACTCAAATCCAAGCTGCCCGATGTGCCAAACAAGCCGGGCGTCTATATCTTCCGCGACCGGCTGGGCAAGGTGATCTACGTCGGCAAGGCATCCAGCCTGCGCCGGCGCCTGCGGCAGTATTTTCAGCCAGCGCGCAGCCAGACGTGGGACCGGAAGTTCAAGGCGCTCGTGGACTCCATCGAGAGCTTCGAGTTTCACGTCGTCCACAACGAGCCGGAGGCGCTGCTGCTCGAAGGCAAGCTCATCAAGGAATTCAAGCCGCGCTACAACGTCAGCTTTCGCGACGACAAGCGGTTCCTGCTCTTGAAGGTGGACCCGCGCGAGGACTGGCCGCGGTTCCGGTTCGCGCGGATCAAGAAGGACGACGGCGCGCGCTACTTCGGCCCGTATGTCCACGCGACGGCGCTGCGCAAAACCGTCACCTTCATGCGGAAGAAATACGGCGTGCTGACGTTCGGCCGCGGCGCGCCGACGGAGCGCGAGCGGAAATACACCAGCTTTCAGGTGCCGGCGCGGCTGAGCGACTGCACGGCGGACCAATACCGCCAGCGTGTCGAGCTGGCGTGCGCGTTCCTGGAGGGCCAGCACAAGGAGTATCTCGCCGAGATCGAGAAGGAGATGCAGGACGCCGCGACCGCGCTGGAGTTCGAGAAGGCCGCGGAGCTGCGCGACGTGCTGGAGGGTTTGCAGGACACCGTGTCGGTGAAGACGCGGAAGTTTGCGCGCGATCTGCCGGAAGCGATTGATATCCCGACCGAGCTGGAGGAACTGCGCGGCGTGCTTGGCCTGCCGTCGCCGCCGCGCGTCATCGAGGGTTTTGACATCAGCCACATCAGCGGCACGCACAGCGTCGGCTCGATGGTGCGCTTCAAGGACGCGCGGCCCGACAAGGACAACTACCGCCACTTCCGCATCAAAACCGTCGAGGGCGTGGACGACTTCGCCAGCATCCGCGAGATCGTCGGCCGCCGCTACCGGCGCATTCTGGACGAAGGCGGCGCGCTGCCGGATGCGGTGTTGATTGACGGCGGCAAGGGCCAGCTCGATTACGCACGCGCCGCACTCATCCAACTCGGCCTGCCGTCGCTACCGGTGTTCGGCTTGGCAAAGGAGCACGAGGAAATTTTCCTGCCCGACCGCGCCGACCCCGTCCGCCTGCCGGACAACTCGCCCGCCCTGCGGTTGGTTCGGCGCATCCGCGACGAAGCCCACCGGTTCGCGCAGAAGTATCATTTCCAACTTCGCAAGCAGCGCATTGCCGAAAGCATCCTGGACGACTTCCCCGGCATCGCCGGGAAGAAGAAGCTGTTGTTGTTGAAAGCCTTCGGCTCGGTGAAACGCCTGCGCGCGGCGACAGTCGAAGAAATCGCGGCAGTGTCAGGTTTCGGCGGCAAGACGGCGGTGGCGTTGAAGAAGTTCCTCGATGAGCACAGTCCGGCAGTCGCCACCGACGACAATCCCGGCGTTCCACCGAAACCGTAGCCGTAACGGTTCAGTTGCGCCGCCCGCCCGTCCCAAACTCCCAACTGCCAACTTCCATCTCCCATCCGCCATTCCGCCCCTCCCTTCCTCGGCTCAGCGCAGAGAACCCACAGCCACCCGAAACCCGGTGAGGCTACCCGAGCTGGACAGATTGGTGCTGATGCGATGGGCACAGCGAGCGCGGGCAGCGTAGTTGTTGAACGACCCGCCCCGCAACACCCGCGCGCCGGGGTTGCCTTTATAGCACTCTTCGTGCGCCTGCTTTGCATCGTGTTCATCCAAGCACCACTCCCACACATTGCCTAGCATGTCCGCCAAACCAAAGCCGTTCCTGCCACGCGAGCCGAACGCATCCACCGGAGCCACGAACTCAAACCCGTCGTCCTTCCCCGACCAGTTCAACCGGTCTTTCCCGTCCTCCTCCGATTCGCCCCACCAGAACTTCGTCTGCGTCCCCGCACGGCACGCATACTCCCACTCCGCTTCCGTCGGCAGCCGAACCACTTGCCCCGCCGCCAATCGTCCTGCTTTGCGCTCGCGCTCCGTCGCCCATTCGCAAAACGCCATCGCGTCATTCCAACTCACACCGCACACCGCATGATTGTCTTGCGGCGCAGCGCCGAAGCCGGGATTGCGCCAACTCAATCCATCCCCACGGCCCCATGGCTGCCCTTTCTGCGGCGCGTTGTCCACATAGCCCTTCTTCTCCGCGTCCGTCTTGTATCCCGTCTCCTTCACGAATTGCTTCCACTGGCCCACCGTCACCTCCATCCGGCCCATCCAGAAGCCTTGCTTGGTCGCCGCCTTGCGCGGCGCTTCCCCCTCGCGCTTCACCTCTTCCGCACTTGCGCGGTTGGCCACCGCCCACGCCTGTTCTTCCTTGGTGCTGCCGAGCATGAACTCGCCGGGCGGGATGCCGACCAACTCCAGCGTCGTGCTGCCGCCTAAGGGCAGCGTGCAGACCTCGCCACGCTTTGGATTAGCCGTCAGCGCCGGGACGCGAGTCTCAGCCGGAGCAGGCACTTCGGTTGCCTTCAGCGCGCGTGCCGGCAAAGTCGAAGCCGCTGCCGTTGTCCCGCCGGACAGGTTCACGCCGACACAAACCCGAAAGCCGTAGATGCAAATCGAGCTGGACGGGCTGAGGCCGTGTCGGGAGGCACACCGCATGTTGCCAGGGCCGCCGTAGTTGTAAGATCCGCCCCGCAACACCCGCAATCTGGGATAACCCGTCCACAAGTTTTCGTGGGCCTGTGTCATATCAAACTCATCCAAACACCACTCAGACACGTTGCCCAGCATGTCCGCCAAGCCAAACCCATTCCGGCCCCGCGCTCCGAAACTGTCCACCGGCGCGACAAACTCAAACCCGTCGGCCTTTGCATTTCCAAGCCAGTTCAATCGCCCCTGGCCATCCTCGCTCGAGTCGCCCCACCAAAACTTCGTCTGCGTCCCCGCCCGACACGCATACTCCCACTCCGCTTCTGTTGGTAACCGCACCCCTTGGCCCGCCGTCAGCCGCCCTGCTTTGCGCTCGCGCTCCGTCAGCCACTCACAAAAAGCTACCGCGTCATTCCAACTGATGCAGCTCACCGGATGATCGTCCCGCATCTCAAACCCAAAGTTCGGATCTCGCCAACTCACCCCTTTCTTCATCGCCCACATCGCCAACTGGTTGCCCGCTCCTTGCGGCACCAACGACTCGTCCTTCTTCTCGCCATCGGTCACGTAGCCCGTTTCTTTAACAAACTGTTTCCACTGACCGACCGTCACCTCCGTCCGCCCCAGCCAGAACCCGTCCTTAATCCTCGTCTTGCGCGGCGCTTCGCCTTCGCGCTTCACGTATACATCCTTCACATGGGCCATGGCCCACGCCTGCTCCTCCTTCGTGCTGCCCAGCATGAACTCGCCGGGCGGGATGCCCACCAGTTCCATCGTGACGTTGCTGCCGAGGGAGATCGTGCAGACCTCGCCCCGCTTCGGATTGGCTGTCAGCGCCGCGGCGCGCGTCTCAGCCGGAGCTTGCACTTCGGTTTCCTTCGGCGCGGGTGCCGGCGAAGTCGAAGCCGCTGCCGTTGTCCCGCCGGACACGTCCAGGCCAACACAAACTCGAAAGCCGAGGGAGCCATGCGAGTAGGCCGGAGCGTAGCCGCTGTGGCGGTAGGCACAGCGAACGTAGGCAGGGGAGAAGATGAACGACCCGCCCCGCAACACCCGCGCGCTGGAATTCCCCTTGTAGCACTCTTCATGTGCCTGCTTCGCATCGTAGTCATCCAAACACCATTCATACACATTGCCCAGCATGTCCGCCAAGCCAAAGCCATTCCGACCGCGCGCGCCATAACTGTCCACCGGAGCGACAAACTCAAACCCGTCGTCCCTTCCGGACCAATTCAACCGGTCCTTGCCATCTTCCTTGCTCTCGCCCCACCAGAACTTCGTCTGCACCCCCGCACGGCACGCATACTCCCATTCCGCTTCCGTCGGCAACCGCACCACGTGGTCCGCCAGTCGTCCTGCTTTGCGCTCGCGCTCCGTCGCCCATTCGCAAAACGCCATCGCGTCGTTCCAACTCACACAACTCACCGGATGATTGTCCTGCGGGGGAGAGCCGAAGCCCGGATCGCGCCAACTCGCTCCATCCACACGGCCCCACGGCTGGCCTTTCCGGGGCGCGTTATCCACATAGCCCTTCTTCTCCGCGTCCGTCCGATAGCCGGTCGCCGTCACAAACTTTTTCCACTGTCCCACCGTCACCTCCGTCCGGCCCAGCCAGAAGCCATCCTTGATCCTCGTCTTGCGCGGCGCTTCCACCTCGCAATTGACACTGGCTTCCGTCGCCCCATTAGCCACCGCCCATGCTTGTTCTTCTTTCGTGCTGCCCATCATGAACTCGCCGGACGGGATATAAACCATCTCCGCGCCGACGGAGTTGGTGAAGACGGAACCAAGCAATGCGGATTGCGGAGTGCGGAGTGCGGAATCGGCAGGCGCAGCCGTTGTCGTGAAAGCCCCGTCCAGATTCAAGACTTCGATTCGGGAGACGCGCGTGCCCACTTCTTTGCAATAGACAGCAACTTCACCCTCCCGGCTGTAAGTGGAGTCACGGACAGTCCCAACAAGCTGGCCGTTGACCTTGAGGCTTAATTCATCGCCGACGGCGCGGAACTCGAGCGTGATTTTCTGATTGGGATCAACACTTGCGGGTAGTGGCCATATGTTTAACTCTCGAATATTCCGTTGCGAGTTTGCCTGTTGACTGCGATCCCACGGGCTCACGACATACAGGATTGCAGATTTCCGCGTTACCGCGCCTTGGCATGTCCCTTCATCCTTCCCAAGCCGCAGATCCAGTCCAACAAGTGCTGTTTCTGAATCGGGCAGCGTAAAAGTTGCCCGTGCGGCGCCATCGCGCATGAAATGCGCCAACTGGATCAAGCCAGGCTTTGTCTTCACCCAAGCGCCGCCATCGTCTTTGAAGTTGTCCGGAATCTTCCCGCTCTTCCGCTGCTCCGCCATCCAGTCCTGCCAGTTCTCGGTCGTGGAGAAAGCGGCGTTTGGAGTCCCGGCTTTAGCCGGCTGCCCGGAAACACCTTCCGCCTGAAGGCGGGACTCCGAACCGGGTTTCCACGGCGACCACAACAGCAGGCCGACAATCACGACGAACGCAGCCGCTCCCGCACCGCCGTAGATCATCATGCGCTGCCGGCGACGGCGGGCCATTGAAGGGCCGGCCACCGAGCGCAGCGTTGGAAACTGCGTCGGCAGGTCGGGAAGGTTGATTTGGAAGATGCGCTCGCTGCGCGTGAGGTTCTTCAGCGAACGCTCGCCCAGATCGCCCAGGCTCACGCCTTCGGTCAGGTGGTCGCGCACGAGTTGCTCGGTGGCGTTGGAGAGCAGCACCTGGCCGCCGTGGCCCGCCGCCAGCACGCGCGCCACGCGGTTGAGCGTCGGCCCGAAGTAGTCGCCGCCGCGTTCCTCAGCCGCGCCCGTGTGCAACGCCATCCGCACGCGAAGCGGCCCGGTCTCGCCCCACGGATCGGCCGACAGCGCCCGCTGCGCCGCCAACGCCGCTCCCATCGCGTTGGGCGCGGAGGCGAACGCCACGCAGAAGGCGTCGCCGACGGTCTTGAAGACGAAACCACCATGCGACTCCATCGTCCGGCGCAGAATCTGATTATGCCGCTCCAGTGCGATGGGCATCGCCTGCGGATGTTTCTCCCAAAGTTGCGTGCTGCCCTCGATGTCCGTGAACAGGAACGTGATCGTGCCCGTAGGCGGCGCGGCGGACGCGGTCTGCGCTGCCGTGAGCTTCTCATGCACGGCGGTCAGCTCGGCGATGAGTTCCTCGTAGCTGGCGTGGCGCTCGCGCGGGTTCTTCTTCAGCATCTTGCCCACCAGCAACGCCAGCGGCATCGGGCACTGCGGCCAGACCTTGAACATCGCCGGCGGCGGCGCGTTGACGTGGAGGCCCATCACCACCATCGGGTCGTTGCCCTCGTAGGGCGTTCTGCCCGTCAGCATCTGGTAGAGCGTGCAGCCAAGGCTGTAGATGTCGGCGCGGAAATCTATGTCCTTCTTCGCGCCGGCCTGTTCGGGGCTGATGTAGTGCGGCGAACCCATCATCATGCCCGTGGCGGTCATGCCGGCGGTGGACTGGCCGACGTTCTTGGCCAGGCCGAGGTCGCCCACTTTGATCTCGCCGGCGACCGAGACGAAGATGTTGTCAGGCTTGATGTCGCGATGGATGAGGCGGGACTTGTTCCAAGCATACTGGAGGGCTTGGGCGACATAAACGGTGATGGCGAGGGCCTCGCGCGGTTGGAGCCGGCCTTGGCGTTCGATGTGCTGGCCCAAGGTCTTGCCTTCGACAAATTCCATCGCCATGAATTGGCTGCCATCGCTTTCGCCTGCGGCATAAACCAGCACCAGATTGGGATGATTGAAGCTGGCAGCGAGGGTGGCTTCGCGTTTGAAGCGGGCAACGAACTCGGCGTCGGCGGCCAGGTGCGGCGCGAGAATCTTGAGCGCGACGAGGCGGTTGAGCGCGGGTTGGCGGGCTTTATAGACGGAGCCGAAGCCGCCCTCGCCAAGCTTGGCGATGATTTCGTAGCCCGCGAATGATTGCCCGGTAAGTTCGGCCATAACCTCTCTCGGTGATTGGCGGCGAGTGTAACAAGTCGCAGCGGCGGGTCAACGTCGCAATACGGCAGCCGGTGGAGCGTAGAGTAGGCCAGGCGTCCCGCCTGTCCAATTATCCATGAATGAACAGGCAAGATGCCTGTCCTACTTCGCCTGGACCTTCAACGCCAGTTCCCAGTCGCGCTCGCCGTTGAGCCAGACGGAGTATTCGGCAATCGCAGCGATGAGGAACGCGTAGCCAGCTGCGTCGCTGAGTTCGTCGGCGGCGCCTGGTGGTGATTTGCCGGTGGCGATGGTGGCGGGCACACAGCCCTTGTCGTTGAACAGCTTCTGCCAGTAGCGCAAACCATCGGACAGCTCCAGCGCCAGCCGCGCGCGCACCGTTTCCGGCCGGCTCAGGAACAACAAGCCAAACGGTGCGCCACCGTCGAGCCTTGCAATCCAGCGGCTATCTTCGACGGCGTTCAGCCAGCGCTTCTGCGACTTCGTCATCGTGAACGGGATTTCCAGATCCACGCGGCCGTCCGGTTGTCGCGCGGCGACGATGCGCAACACGATGCGATGGCCGCTTGCGGCCGTTGCGCGGCCGGCGGCATTGAGCGACACCGTCGCGCTGGCGTCGTCGCCGGGCGTTGCGGATGCCAGAAGCAGTTTCAGCGGCCCGCGTGCGCGGATGAGCAGGCTCGACGTGGTCCACGCCATCTCAACGGGACCGCTCTTGGCGAGCGCCGGCAGTTCGGCGAACTTCTCGCTCACGCGCGCGTCGGCGGCGTGGTGCTCGCGATACCAGCCTTCCCACGCAGCGGGAAACGCCTCCATCAGTTGCAGCGCGATGGCCGCGCTACAGAGCAACATCGGGCCGTGACGCGTGCCAAACGGCAGGGCGGGTTTGTCGGAACGGTAGAACGCGAGCTTCTCGCCGACGGTAAGCGCGGCGTCATCGAACGGCGTCAGCCCCGCTTGGCGCGGGCCGTTGTCCTGCCAGAGATCAGCGAGCCGCAGCGACGAGCAGACCGTCGCGATGAAGTTCTTGGCGAAGTTCGCGCCGAGCGGTTGCAACGGCTGTGCAATCGAGTGCATCCGGTAGTTGAGCATCGCTTCCTCCAGCGCCGCGGGCGCGCTGTTGGTGCGGTTGTGGCAAAGCGCGTCGGCCAGCGCGCCGCCGGGACCGTCGTAGCTCTGCCACGGTATCAGCGGCAGGCAGCGCGTCTGGAGCATGTCGTCGTTGGCGAGCATGGCGACGGCGACACCCAGCGGGAGCGGCACGGTGGGGTCGTCGTAGCATTCGCGGTCGCCGCGAAGCAGACAGGTGGCGGCGATTGCGGTCTCGGCGTCGCGGCACAACAACCCGGCGCTCATCAGCATCGCGGCAAGGTCCAACGCCAGCGCGTTGCTGGTCATGCGCGGCGGTTTCGGGAAGCCTTTGACCGCGCCGCCGTCGCGCGCGATGGCGGCCCCGTCGTTCCACCACAGCGGACAGATGCCTTTGCTGACGCCGAAAAGGTTGTCGCTACTGGTCAGAACTCTCTCGTAAAACGGCAATGGGTATTTCCGCAGGACGCCGAGCGCCCACGGCTCGCGCGTGGCGCGGTAGTAGAGACAGAGCGCGTCGGCGAACCACGCGCCATCGCCGAGCATGTTGCGGCGGGTGTCCTGCACCCAGCGGCCGTCGCGAGCGCGATACCACTTGCAGACCATGCCGTCCTGCGGCGACTTCGGATTGCGCTGGATGTGGTGAGCGGTGACATACTCGCCGAGTTCGCGCGCGAACCGGCGCAGTTCCGCTTGCGTCCACGGCCCGGCGGCGTGAGCGGCGGACTGCGCCCACACCTGCGCCATCATCGCCGCCGCTGTTAGCCAGATACCGAGCCACATTCTCATCAGGAAGCTTTTTTATGCATCACGGTGAGGTTAGCTTAAGCGCCTGCAAGGCCTGCCGCAATGACACAGTTCCGCTGCAAACACGTCGAAAGAAACCCTTGCGTTAGAGGGCGGAGTGGCCTATAAACCGCGCTCCTTTTTCCGGTGCCCGTGGTCGGGCGTCGAGGGCGGCAGGACGCCGCGGCATGAGCCAAAAGGAACTTAACAAGTAGAGATAGAAAGTCGTATCACCGCCTCTCAGGCACGCCCCGTTGCGGCGCGTGGTCGTTCCCCCGTATGCCAACTGACAAGGAAAAGTCCAAGTCCACCCATCCCATGCACGAGCTGTTCGCGAAGACCGCCCAGGCCATCACCGAAGGCAGCGTCGTCAAGGGTCGTATCATCGAACTTCGCCCCGACGCCGCCGTCGTGGACATCGGTTACAAAAGCGAAGGCAACATCCCGATGCACGAGTTTCCCGATCCCGCAGCCATCCACGTCGGTGACGAGATCGAAGTGTTGCTGGAGAAGCTCGAAAACGAAGATGGCACCGTTGTGCTTTCGTTCGAGAAGGCCGAAGCCAAGAAGAACTGGGACCGCATTATCGTCATCTGCAACGAAGGCGGCACGGTTTCCGGCAAGGTCAAGGCTGTGGTCAAGGGCGGCATGATCGTGAACATCGGCGTCGAGGCGTTTCTGCCGGCGTCGCAGGTGGACGTGATTCCGCCGAGGAACATCCAGGAATTTGTCGGCAAGACCATCGAGTGCAAGGTCGTCAAGATCAACCAGGACCGTCACAACATCGTCCTCTCCCGCCGCGAGTTGATCGAGCAGCAGCGCAACGAAAAGCGCAAGAAGCTCTTCGCCGAGCTGCAGCCCGGCATGGTCGTCCACGGCCAGGTCAAGAATATCACCGATTTCGGCGCGTTCATTGATCTCGACGGTCTCGACGGCCTGCTCCACATCACTGATATGAGCTGGGGCCGCATCAATCACCCCAACGAGGTTTGCAAGGTCGGCGACATGCTGGAAGTGGTCGTCCTTGACGTGAACCGCGAGAAGGAACGCGTGTCGCTTGGTTTGAAGCAGCGCACGCCCGATCCGTGGGACAGCATCGAGAACAAGTATCCCGTCGGCATGAAGGTCAAAGGCAAGGTCGTCAACATCGTGCCTTACGGCGCGTTCGTGGAACTGGAGGAAGGCGTCGAGGGCCTCGTCCACGTCAGCGAACTCTCCTGGACCAAGCGCATCGCGCGGCCCAGCGACGTGCTGGCCGTCGGCGACGTCGTCGAGGCAGTTGTGCTTCAGATCGCGCGCGACGACAAGAAAATCTCGCTCGGCATCCGCCAGCTCGAACCGAATCCGTGGAGCAAGGTTGCTGAGAAATACAGGACCGGCACCCACGTCAGCGGCGTGGTTCGCAACCTGACCAGCTACGGCGCGTTCGTCGAGATCGAGGAAGGCATTGACGGCATGGTCCATGTCAGCGACATGAGCTGGACGCGGAAGATCAACCACCCCAGCGAACTGCTCAAGAAGGGCGACAAGGTGGATGCCGTCGTCCTCGAAGTGGACGGTGCACAACAGCGCATTTCACTCGGCCTCAAGCAACTCGGTGAGGATCCGTGGAAGCAGATCGCTCAGAAATACAAGGTCGGCGACATCGTCGAGGGCAAGGTCACCAAGCTCGCCAGCTTCGGCGCATTCATTCAGTTGCAGGATGACATTGACGGCTTGGTCCACATCAGCCAGGTCAGCGAGGAACACGTTGAGAAAATCAAGAGCGTGCTCAAGGTCGGCGACCCCGTGCGTGCCCGCGTGATCAAGATAGACGGCAACGAGCGCCGCATCGGCCTCTCCATCAAGGCGGCCAACTACAACGCCGAGCAGCTTGAAGCGGCCCGTGAGGAGTTCGACAAGCTCAAGCCCGGCGAAGACATGGTCGGACTTGGCGAAGCCTTCGAGGAAGCTGAGAAGAAACAAGAGGAAGAGAAGAAGGACGAAGGGAAGAAGTAGTCCTCCATCAAACAACAGACTCCGAAAGGCCCCGGTGGCAACGCCGGGGCCTTTCGCGTTTCAGAGCGCGTCCAGCGGCGGCCATCACAGGTATTGTCCGGCCCCGCCTTTGCTTCCGGCGTCCAAAACGACGGCACGTAGCCGGCCATCGGCGCCGCTCACAAAACCGACCTTCCCGCTGATGACGATCCCGCCGCAGGATGCCACGGTGGAATGACGCCATACCGGCTTGCCCACGCGCGCGTCCAGCGCCAGCAAACCGTAGCGGCCCTTCGGGTCCGCCAAATAGACGCGGCCGTCCTGAAACGCGAGGGGACCACAGCCGCCAACCTTGGCCGTCCAGAGCAGCGCGCCTGTGCGCACATCGTAGGCGCCGAGCGCCTGCGACCGGAGGTAAACATGCTCAGCGTCAGCGTCCAGGTTGATCGGGGCCGATGTCTCGCGCGCCCAAAGAACTTCTTGTGTGTTCGGGTCAACGCACTGCAAGACGCCTCCCGCGACCGCTCTCCGAAACGCAATCAAGAGCTTGCCGGCCGATGCCTTCAAGAGCGGCGGAAAGGGAGCAAAGGCGGCGGAGTTGTTCTCTAACGCCCGGCTCCAAAGACGTTCGCCGGTGGCGGAGTTCAGCGCGTAGAGCTTGCTCCGCGATGCGGTGAAGACAACCCCGCCATGCTCCACCGGCGCGGAAACCACTTCATTCGCGCCAAACGCGACGCGCCACTTCGGGTCACCGGTTTCGCAGTCCCGAAAAACCAGCCCGCCCTTCCGCGTTGAGCAAACACCGGTTTGCATGACGGAGAACGTCAACGGAGGCTGCGTCATGGAAACATCGTCCGCACGGGACCAAAGCAACTTTCCAGTCGCCGCGTCCAATGCCGTGCATACCCACTCCGTCCTGTCGGCGCGGGCCAGCACATAGACGCGGCGTTCATCGGCAGCGAGCCGGCATTCCCGGAACTGCGACTCGCTTTCCCAGAGGATACTGCCGGTGAGTTTCCCGATGCAGACGACGTGTTGCCCGCCGTCACTGTGGTGCACAGCAAAGATGCGCTGGCCTCGAACGAGCGGATACTCGCTGCGGTTGTCGGCTGAAAGGCTGACGTCCGCCAGTTGCCATGAATCGGATGCGCCATTCACGTCCGCCACAGGCAGCCAAGTCCTCGCCACGACCGCCCACACAAGGCCCGCAGTCGCCAACGCGCCGAGGCCGCCGGCGGCTCGATGCAAAAGTCTCCGCCGCCGGACGGCTTTCCGCCGCTCGGACTCGATCTCCGCGCTTACGCGCGGCCAAATTCCATCCAATCCGTTATGTTGCGGGTCGTTCATTGCAATATGCGATCTGCTCTTCTACAACCCTATACGTTTCAGGATAGAACAACGGGACAAGAACCGGCTATCCCCTCAGCCGCTGAATGAGCCGCTGAATCCTTTTCTTCACGGCTTCATGCGATGACTGGCATTGAACCGCGAGTTCCCCCAACGACAGGCCGCAAACGTAGCGCAGCTTGAGAAGCTGCGCGTTGCCTCCCGACAAGTTGGCCAGCAACTCGACGAGCCGTTCCTGCCGCGGGTCGCTCACGGGTGGTGGTGGCAGGGCTTCCGCCAGACTCTGGAGGGAATTCCTCCGCCGCGCTTCCTGACGCAGCATGTCCGTGCAGACGTTGCGGAGGATCGTGTGGAACCACGGGGCGAAGGGTCGCGAAGGATGATAATGTCTGCGATAACGCACCACGCGAACCAAGGCTTCCTGCACGGCGTCCTGGGCCGTGCTGTGGTTGCCGACGCGTCTTTCCGCGAGACGCAGCGCCGCTTCGTAGTGCCGCGAAGCCAGCAGCCGGAAGACGCCTTCGTCCATGGTTTCCTGGAACCGGCGCATCAACACTTCGTCGGCGCAGTCGCTCTCGGTCATAGCCGCCGACTTTATGGAGCCGCCCGCGTTAAGTTCAAGAAAAACCGCCAGCGCTGTCCCGTCCGGCCCATGCCCAACGTATATCTTTACAACGGATGGTTTGTCTTTCGATGAAACCGGTGAACACACAGGAACCAGAAACACAGGAGACGGTTTGACAAAACGTGCATGGTTGTTGGCAGTCGGCGTCGTTGGCCTGATGGCGGCAGCATCGCTGTTGGCGGCTGAGGGCAAGGATAGGCAAGAAACCGGAACGGCGTCGCTGGCGGCGGTGGAAGACAAACCCGCTCCCAGCAGCAAGCCGGAAACCAAGCCTTACATGCCCGACGTGAAGGACGCCGCCATCTATGCCGGCAAGAAAACCTCCGTCGCGGACCTGGAGAAGCTGCCGCCGGTCATCAACAACAACCACCGGCAAGCCTACGCCGAACTGCCCGGCCTGCTCGTCTCGGAGATGACCATCCCCAGCCACATGAACATCAACTACCGTGGTCTGGGCGATCCGCATGAATCGGCGTTCATGCTCTTGCTCAAGGACGGCGTTCCGATCAGCAACAGCCTGTTCGGCGATCCGAACGTCTATTACAGCCCGCCGTTGGAGTCCGTGCAGCGCGTCGAACTAATCCGCGGCGGCTCGGCGCTGCTCTACGGGCCGCAGCCCGGCCCGGTCGTGAACTACGTGACCTCGCAGCCGCCGCGCGACAAGGAATTCACCTTCAGCACGATGCACACGGGCGGCTCGGAGGGGCTTTATTCCACGTTCAGCGAACTGAGCGGCACCTGCTGGCCGTTCGGCTATCTCGGCAACTTTCAGCACCGCCAGGCCGACGGCCCGCGCCGGAACAGCGACTACCGCGTGGACACCGGCGATGTGAAGTTGCTGTTCCACCAAACCGAGCAGTCGCGCTGGTTCTTCACCTTCTCCGGCTACGAATCCGAAAGCGGCGAGGCGGGCCGGCTCACCGCCGCCCAATACGCCGCCAACCGCGACCAAACCACACGGCCGTTTGACCGGATTTGGTTTGAGCGCTACGTGCCCACGCTCGGCTACGAGAACGAACTCTCCGGCGACACGCTGCTGGAGGTGAAAAGCTGGGGCGGTTACGTGGACCGTTTCAGCCGCCGCCAGCTCGCTGCCGGCACGTTTACCAACTTCGACAACCGCGAGTCCTACTTCGGCGGCGCCGACGCGCGCGTGCGGCACTACTGGGAAGCTTGGAACAACCGGCAAACACTCACCGGCGGTTTCACCTGTTACGGTTCCGACAACCCGCGTTCGCGCCAACGCAACAGCGACCTGACCGCCACCTCCGGTGCCGACCGGTTCAGTCTCGACAACCACACGCTTTACGGCGCGTTCTTCGCCGAGAACCGCTTCCAATTCGGCCGCTTCGCCTTCATCCCGGCCGTGCGCGTCGAGACGATCGAGATGCGGACAATCGAGAACTACAACGTCGAGGTCGCGCGCCCGTTGCAGGACGTGACGTTCAGCGACGCCGTGCCGCTGGTCGGCGTGGGGCTGACCTACGACGTGACCAAGCAAGACCTGCTCTACGCCAACATCTCCCAGGGCTACCAGCCGCCGCGATATGACGATCTCGTCAACCCGACCAGCAACACCCAGCAGCCGTCATCGGAACTCGGCGTCGGCGAGACCTGGACCTACGAACTCGGCATCCGCAGCACGCCGACCCCGTGGCTCTTCTACGACACCAGCGTCTTCTACATTGACTGGAACAACCGCATCGAGACCCTCACCTTCGCCGGCGGCAACAACGAGCGCGTCAACTCCGGCCGCGCGGAGTTTTACGGCTGGGAAGCGATGCTCGCCGCCGACGTCATCGGCCTCTACGACCACTGGGCCGACACCCGGCACGCGCAGCGGTTCGGCAGCTTGAGCCTCTTCGGCAACGTCTCGCTGTTGGAGGCGGAGTTCACCAACGGCCCGCAAAACAGCCGGACGCCGGCCTACGCCCCTGAATACATCGCCAAGACGGGCGCCATCTGGCGCTGGAAGAACCGCGCCAAGGTCGCGCTGACCGGCGTGTTCGTCGCCGACCACTACTGGCAGGACAGCAACCTCGCCGGCACCGTCGGCACCGACCGCGTTCCCTCCTACATCGTGTGGGACCTGACCGCCGAGGTCCGGGTTTACAAGGACAACGTCAGCGTCGTCGCTGGTGTCACCAACCTTCTCGACGAGGACTACTACTCGCGCGTCCGCAGCGACGGCATTGACCCCGCGTCCCGGCGCAACTTCTACGGCGGCGTCAAGCTCACGTTCTGAGCGCGTTGTCGCACGATTCTTGATGCTTTCTTGTCATCGCCGGGTTTCGCAGGCATAACTGGCGCGTCATGAATCCTGCCAACTGTTGTTCCACCCGCAACGCCACGAAGAACACCATGAACACACTGCGATTAGTCCCCCTCGCCCTGATGCTCCTCCTCCCGTCCGTCTGCTGGCCGGCCCAACTGGAGGTGCGCCGCGATCTTCATTTCCCCCAACTGTCCGGCTACAAGACGCTGGCCTGCGACTTCCACATGCACACCGTCTTCTCGGACGGAAACGTCTGGCCCACCATCCGCGTCAACGAAACGTGGCGGCAGGGACTCGACGCCATCGCGATCACCGACCACATCGAATACCAGCCGCACAAGGCTGACGTGCCGACGAAGCACCCCCGGTCTTTTGAGCTGGCGGAAATCGCGGCCCGGTCCCACAACCTGCTGTTGATCCGCGCCGCCGAACTCACGCGCGACACGCCGCCGGGCCATTTCAACGCCGTCTTCCTTAACGACATCAAGCCGCTGGAAACGCCGGAGTTTCTCGATGCGGTCAAGGAGGCGAATCAGCAGGGCGCGTTCGTGTTTTGGAACCACCAAGGCTGGAAGGGCGAGGAGAAGGGCCGATGGCTCGACGTGCATCAGACGATGTATGACAAGAAATGGCTCCAGGGAATGGAGGTGGCGAACGGTGACGAGTATTACCCCACAGCCCACCAGTGGTGTCTGGAGAAGAACCTGACGATGCTGGGGAACTCCGACATCCACGACCCGGACCTTCGGAAGGAAAGCGCCTCCGCCGATCATCGCACGATGACGCTGGTTTTCGCTCGCGAGGCGACGCTCGCCGGGATCAAGGAGGCGCTGGTGGCCGGCCGGACCATCGTGTGGTTCAAGGACCAGTTGATCGGCCGGGAGAAACTACTGCGCTGGTTTTTCGACGCGTGCGTGCAGGTCAGCAAGCCCAACGTGCGCTCGAAGACCAGCATGTATGTGGAGGTGCGGAACAACTGCCACGCCGACATCAGCTTGGAGCCGACCGAACCGCCTAAGCCCGATCATGCCCCCCGCCCCCGCACGATCATCCTGCCCGCGAACAGCACGGTTCTGATGAGAGTTCCCATCACCGATCCCGCCAAGCCCGTCGCTCTGAGCTTTGTGGCCAAAAACTTCCTCATCGGCCCCGACAAGGGCCTGCCGGTGACGCTGAAAGTTCCGAGTCCGGCGACCGCGGAGAAAAAGGAAGGCAAGTAGCCCCGCGCCGATGGCAGCCCGCGGCGGCGCTTCGTTACGCATCCGTCACATGCGATGCCGCGAACTTGTGGTAGGTTTCCACGGCTCTTGTGAGAATGACCCTCAAGTTTCACCGCAACGTTTGGGCGCTCGGCTGGACCAGCTTCTTCACCGATGTGTCCAGCGAGATCATCTATCCGTTGCTGCCGGTGTTCCTGACGACGACGCTCGGCGCGAGCATGGCGTTTGTCGGCATGGTCGAGGGCATCGCCGAGAGCACGGCGAGCTTGCTCAAGGTCGTCTCCGGCTGGTGGTCGGATAAGATGGCCAAGCGCAAACCGTTCGCAGTGGGCGGCTACGCACTCAGCGGCCTCACGCGGCCGATGATTGCGCTCGCCACCGTCGGCGGACACGTGCTGGCGGCGCGGTTCATTGACCGCATCGGCAAAGGCATCCGCACCGCCCCGCGCGACGCACTGCTGGCGGACTCGACGCCCGCGGACCGGCGCGGCGCGGCGTTCGGCCTGCAACGCTCGATGGACCACGCCGGCGCGATCGTCGGCCCGCTCATCGCGTTCGCGCTGCTGACATGGGTCACGAGCGACTATCGCATGATTTTCTGGGTCGCCGCCGTGCCGATGGTGTTCGCCGTAGCGGCGCTGGCGTTCGGCACGAAGGAAGTGACGCCGGCGCGTGACGTGAAGAGCAGCGCCAGCCCATTTGTCGCGACGCCGAAGTTCAAGCGATACCTCGTCCTCATGTTCCTGTTCACGCTTGGCAACTCCAGCGATGCGTTCCTCATCCTGCGCGCCAAGGACCTCGGCATCGCCGACGCGATGTTGCCGCTGCTGTGGGTGGCGCTGCACATCGTGAAAATGTCCAGCAGCTTGCCGGCGGGCGCGCTCAGCGACCGGATCGGCCGCAAGGCGCTCATTGTCGGCGGCTGGCTGGTCTATGCGGCGGTCTATGTCGGCTTCGGCGCAGCGAGCGAGGCGTGGCACATCTGGGGCTTGTTCATCGCCTACGGCTTCTTCTTCGGCATGACCGAGGCCGCCGAGAAGGCCATCGTGGCGGACTTTTATCCGAGCGAGCAGCGCGGACGTGCGTTCGGCCTCTACAACGCCGCCATCGGTTTCGGCGCGTTGCCGGCGAGCCTGTTGATGGGCTGGCTCTGGACACAGTTTGGCGTGACGGTAGCGTTCGACACTGGCGCAGGTCTGGCCGGCGTCGCCGCGGTGTTATTGGCATTGCTGGTTTGAGTGGAAGTGTTCGTTGACCACCGGTAGAATCAGCACCTACATCAACCTATGAAAATCAAGATCTGGGGCTGTCGCGGTTCGATCACTACACCGGGGGCGACAACATTGCGCTACGGCGGCAACACGACGTGCGTGGAAATCCGGACCGCCGAGGGTGAGGCCGCCGGCCAGAACATTGTCGTGGACGCCGGTTCCGGCGTGCGTCTGCTTGGCAAGGCGTTGCGGCGCGAGAAAAAAATTTCGCACATCCGCTTCTTCTTCAGCCATTCGCATTGGGACCATCTGGTCGGTTTTCCGTTCTTCGAACCGGCGTATTTTCCCAACTACCACATCGCTTTCTGCGGCGGCCCACACGCGCAGGATTCCATCAAACGGTATCTCAGCCGCCAGATGAAGGCGCCGTTTTTTCCGGTGGACTTCAGCCTGTTGAAGGCGCAGTTCGATTTCTGTTGCGAACGACCGCATCAGGAACCCGGCCCCTGCCGCTTCGACGGCATGGAAGTCTCGCCTGCGCCGCTGAATCATCCCAACGGCGGCTATGGTTTCAAGTTCGTCGAGAAGGGGAAGACTCTCGTGTTCTTCCCTGACAACGAACTTGGTTTCCAACACGAGGGCGGGCTGGACCGCGCGGCTTACGTTGAGTTTTGCCGTGGCGCAGACATCCTTATCCACGACGCGCAATACACCGACACGGAATACCAGCGCACCCGCGGATGGGGCCACTCCACTTATGCTGACACCGTGGATCTGGCCGTCGCCGCTGGCGTCAAACGCCTCGGCCTCTTTCACCATGACCCCGACCGCACCGACGACGACCTCGACCGGCAGGTTGAGGTCTGCCGCAAGCGCATCCGCGAAGCCCGCAGCAACATCGAGTGTTTCGCCTGTGCCGAAGGGATGACGCTCGAACTGTAGCGGGCGACATCATGCGGCGAGGGTTCGCAGGAAGATTGGACGCCTTCGACACGCCCGATGTGTATTTTACTGGAAACCAAAAAATGAAAGCTTGGATCTCGCTGATGTCTCTTATCATCGCGACCGGCATCGCGTCGGCTGAGCCGCCCAAAGGCGCGCAGTGGGAGTTGATCTTTGGCGACGAATTCAACGACAAGACCGCTGACCTCGACAAGAACTGGGATTTTCAGAACGGCCCCAGCGGCCACATCCTTTGCAGCCGGTGGCGCGAGAACGTCGTCGCCGAGAACGGCCTCTGCTGCCTGCTCAACAAGAAGGAAAAGCGTGGCGGTCAGGAGTGGACCTCCGGCAGCATGTGGACCACGCGGCAGTTCCGCTACGGCTACTTCGAGTGCCGCTACCGCTACGGCGCGGCGACGGGTCTGAATAATTCGTTCTGGATCATGAACCGCCTGCCGGGCAACGTGCCAGGCCGGTTTGAACTCGACATCAACGAAGGCCACTCGCCCGACCTCGTGAACATGAACATCCACAACTGGTCCGGCAAGCACTGGGCCAGGAGCAAGAAGTGGCGCGCCGAGGGCTGCGACCTCGCCAAGGAGTTCCACGTTTACGGCTTTGAATGGAGTGCGAAGGAACTGGTCTGGTATTTCGATGGCAAGGAAATCCGTCGCGAGCCGAACGCCGTTGCGCACGGGCCGGCGCCGGTCTGGCTCAGTTCGGCGATCATCAAGTGGGCCGGTCCTGTCACGGAGAAGATTGGCGGCACGAGCATGGATGTGGATTACGTGCGCGTCTATCAGCGCCGCGACGTGAAGCCGGTGGCTGGCCCTGATTTCAACGCCATGCTCCAGCCGGTGCCGGCGACGGCGAAGTTCAGCGACCCAGATTATTACATCTGGTGCGGCACAATGGTGAAGGGCGACGATGGCAAGTGCCACCTCTTCTACTCGCGCTGGCCGCGCAAGCTTGGCCACAACGCGTGGGTGACGCACTCGGAGGTCGCGCACGCCATCGGCGACTCGCCGCTGGGGCCGTTCCGGCACAGGGACGTGGCGCTGCCAGCACGCGGCAAGGAATTTTGGGACGGCCTCTGCACGCACAATCCCACCGTCCTCAAGTTCGGCAAGCGATATTACCTCTACTACATGGGCAACACCGGCGATGGCGCGGCGACGAAGACGCTGAACTGGACACACCGTAACAACCAGCGCATCGGTGTCGCCGTGGCGGACTCGCCTGACGGGCCGTGGAAGCGATTCGACAAGCCGGTCATCGCGCCGACGCCGGGTTTCTTCGATGCGCTCTGCTGCGCCAACCCGACCGTCGCCGCGCGGCCCGGCGGCGGTTACCTCATGGTCTATAAAGCCGTCGCCGACAAGAACAGGCTGCCGTTCGGCGGGCCTGTGCTGCATTGCGTGGCCACGAGCGACTCGCCGACCGGGCCGTTCAAAAAATACCCGACGCCGGTCTTCGCCAAGGAAGGTGTGGCGTTCGCCGCCGAGGACCCGTTCATCTGGTCGGCGGACAACCGCTACTGGGCGATCGTGAAGGACAACGCCGGCCACTTCACCGGCGCGGGCAAGTCCACCGCGCTGTTCGTGTCCGATGACGGCTTCGACTGGAAGCTGGCGAAACATCCGCTCGTGGCGACGACGGAAATCGCTTGGGAGGGTGGCGAAAAACAGAAGCTCCACTCGTTGGAGCGACCGCAGCTTTACTTCGAGAATGGCCGGCCCGTGGTGCTGATGTTCGCGTGCGACGAGGACAAGAAGCGCGAGCATTCCTTCAACATCAGGATTCCGCTGACGCCGGCCCGTTGACCTCGCAATGCAACCAGAACTTCCCTTCGCCGACGCGCCATTCTCATACCGGCTCCGCGAGAGCGCCCGCGCCCGCTGCGTGGGACTGCGCGTGACGCTGCAACACGGCTTGGAGGTGGTCCTGCCGCGCGGCTGCGACCCGTCAGTGGTGCCGGATGTGCTGCGGCGCAAGCAACGCTGGATTCACGCCGCGCTCGACCGGCTGGCGGCGCACCTGAAGATTTTCGGCCCGCCGCAACCGTGGCAGTTGCCGGCGCAGATCGAACTGCCGGCCATCGGACGCGTCTGGCGGGTGGAAGCCGTAGAGACAGCTTCGCGGCGCGTGACGGTGCGCGATGCCGGCACGGACTGCCTGCGGATCATCGGACGCATCAGCAACGAGAAAGCCTGCCGCGCTGCGCTGGCCCGCTGGCTCATGACTCAAGCGCGCGAACATCTGCCGCCACGGCTGCGCGCCGTCAGCCAGCGGACGGGGCTTCACTGCCAGCGCGTCAGCATCCGGCGGCAGCGATCACGTTGGGGAAGCTGCTCGCGGCACAAGACCATTTCGCTCAACGCCAAGCTGCTGTTTCTGTCGCCCGAGCTTGCGGACTACGTGCTCGTTCACGAACTCTGCCATCTCGCCGAGATGAACCATTCCCGGCGGTTCTGGGCGCTCGTGGCCCAACACTATCCCGATTACCGCCACACCAACCGCCAGCTTCGCGAGATGTGGAAGCACCTGCCGCGTTGGGCGACGTGAGGAGCGAGCGAGTTGGGAAAACGCCGGGGTTGTATCGGTGTTTCATCCATGCTGAAATGCAATCACTCAGTTAATCCACGGAGCGTTCTATGAATCTGATTCGATGGCAGGCGATTCTTTGGCTGGTGGCTTCCATGGCGATGACGCCGGCCTTGCACGCGCAGCAACCCGCCCCGCGGATTGGCTACGTCTATCCCGCCGGCGGCCAGCAAGGCACGACCTTCCAAGTGGTCATCGGCGGTCAGAGGCTGAAGGATCTCAAGGAGGTGTTTGTCTCCGGCAGTGGCGTCCAAGCCGTCATGCTCGAACGCGCCCGGCCGCTGACACCGCAGGAGTTTCGCGAGTATCTGGAACTGAAGGCGAAGGTGGAGGCACTGGAGGCGAAACGGTTGGCCGCGGCTCCGGCCGGAAAGCCCGTCAAGCCGCGCGGCGGAAAAGAAACAGCGCCGGGTGGAACTGCGTGGACGCCCGAGGATGGAAAGTTGCTGTCGGAAACGAAGCAGAAGCTCGCCACTCTCGTCCGAAAGCCGGGCGGGGCGATCCGAAAAGCTCCCACGCCCGCACTGGCGGACATCCTCGTCGCGCAGGTGACGGTGTCCGCGGATGCGGAACCCGGCCCGCGCGAGATCAGGGTGGCCGGACAATCGGGCATATCCAATCCGCTCGCGTTTCTTGTCGGCCAGGTGCCGGAGTTTTCCGAGGTGGCATCGGAGACGATCACTCAGGTCAAGAGCGTCATCCAAAAATCCAGCGAACGCCCGCAGACCAGCAACCCCAAGACAGAGATGACCGTCACGTTGCCCGCGACCATCAACGGTCAGGTTCTGCCCGGCGAGGTCAACCGCTACCGTTTCGCCGCCAAGAAAGGCCAGCGGCTTGTCATCGCCGTTAGCGCGCGGCAATTGATCCCTTACATCTCCGACGCCGTGCCCGGCTGGTTTCAGGCTACGCTCTCGCTCCGCAACGCGGCCGGCAAGGAACTGGCCTATGCCGATTCATTCCGCTTCAATCCCGATCCAGTGCTCCATCTTGATGTTCCCGACGATGGCGAATACGTCATCGCAATCAAGGACTCGCTCTACCGTGGCCGCGAGGATTTTGTTTATCGCATCACCGTCGGCGAACTGCCGTTCGTGACGGGCATCTTCCCGCTCGGCGGCCCCGCTGGCGCGCAGACCACCGTCGAAGCGATGGGATGGAACCTCCCCGATGCCAAACTTGTTGTGGAAGGCAAAGACAAAGCGCCGGGCATCCACCAGCTCTCCGTGCGCAAGGACGGACATATTTCCAACCTCGTCCCGTTTGCGGCGGACACGTTGCCGGAACGTCTGGAGGAGGAACCCAACAACACGCTGGAAACCGCGCGGCGCATCACGTTGCCCGTCATCATCAACGGCCGCATCGAGTCGCCGGAGGATCCGGACGTGTTTTGCTTCGAGGGCCGTGCCGGCGAACAAGTCGTCGCAGAAGTCATGGCGCGCCGGCTGAACTCGCCGCTCGACTCCGCGCTCAAGCTGACCGACGCCACCGGCAATCAGATCGCGTTCAACGACGACCACGCGGACAAGGGCGCGGGGTTGACGACTCACCAAGCCGACTCGTATCTCCAAGCCACCCTGCCCGCGAACGGCCTCTATTACCTCCACCTCAACGACGCGCAGCACAAGGGCGGCCCGGAGCACGCCTACCGCCTGCGCGTCAGCGCGCCACAGCCGGACTTCGACTTGCGCATCGTGCCTGCCGGCGTGAGCGCGCGCGCCGGCAAGGCCGTGCCGTTCACTGTGTATGCGTTGCGAAAAGACGGTTTCGCCGGCGACATCGCGCTAACGTTGAAGGACATGCCGGCAGGATTCGTGCTCAGCGCCGCGACTGTCCCGGCCACTCAGGCCGTGGCGCGGCTGACGCTCACCGTCCAACCGACGATTGAAACGCTGCCCACCGTCCTCAAGCTCGAAGGTCGCGCGACGATCCAAGGCCGCGAGGTTTCCCATCTGGCCCTGCCCGCGGAAGACATGATGCAGGCGTTCGAATACCGCCATCTCGTTCCCGCCACCGAACTGAAACTGGCGATGACCGGAAGCTACAAGATCGTCGGGCCGCCGAAAATCCTCGGTGACATGCCCGTCAAGATTCCCGTCGGCGGAACGGCGAAGGTGCGCATCGCTGCGCCGACGGCTGTGTTCTCCAACAAAACACGCTTCGCACTGAGCAACGCGCCGGAGGGTCTGACCATCAAGAAAGTTACACCCTCCCGCGATGGCGGCGAGATTGTGCTCCAGTGCGACGCGAAAGTGAAGCCCGGTCAGAAAGGCAGTCTCACCGTCACCATCTCAGCAGGGAAAGCCGTGCTGCCGGCCATCCCGTTTGAGATTACGCAAAGGTGAGTCGGCAGACGTGGAAAGGAACTCGCCATGATGAAAACACTCATGAAAGTCGCCGCCGTGCAGATGAAGTTTCGGCGGACGATCCCGGAGAACGTCGCGTTCATCGAGCGCCACATCGCCGACTTCGCGCGGGCGGGCGGCGACGCGATCCTATTCCCCGAGTGCACCGTGACGGGTTACAACCTCGACTTCCGCAAACTCGACCCCGCCGCGGTCGAGGCGGGACTACGAGCGATTGCCGGCGCGGCGCGCGAGCATCGCTGCAACGTGCTGGTCGGTTCGCCAACGCGCGTCCGTGGACGGTGGCTCAACTCGCTGGTCGTGTTCGACCGGCGCGGGCGGGAGGTGTTCCGCTACCATAAGATTCAACTCACGCCCGATGACGCGAAGTTCTTCGCGCCGGGCAACGTGCTGGCGTTCTTCCGGCTTGACGGCATTCCATGCACCGCGATCATCTGTCACGAGCGCCGCTATCCCGAACTGGTCCGCCTGCCGGTGATGATGGGCGCGCAAATCCTGTTTCATCCAAACGCTGGGCTGGACGCGCTCGCCGTGTCGAAGGCGAAGCGTGGCGGCAAGGACGGCATCGTGGCGCGGGCTTTCGAAAACCAAGTGTGCTACGTCTTCGCCAACACCGTCGGCCCGCAGGGCGGCGGCTTCTGGTCCGCGGGCGATTCGAAAATCGTGGCGGCGGACGCACGGATGTTGTCGTTGGCGAACAACCGCGACGAGATGCGCATCGAGGCGAAACTCGACCTCGCGCAAGCCGGACGGAAATACGCCCGCGAGGCGCTGCAACAGCCGGCGTTCTTGCGCCCGCACTGGCGCGCGATGCTCGCCGCCTGCCGGCGTCAGATCCGCCGCGCTGCGCGCGGTCGATGCTCTGCCGCTGACCTCACGCTGTCTCAGGCAGGAACGTGGGGAGGTTCACGCCGCGGAAAGGCTGGAACGCTCCACGAACCTGGCTGAAATGCAGCTCGCAGTTCCGGGCGCCCCAAGCGTAGGCCGTTTGCACCAGCGGCGAGCAATCCACCGGCATGAGAAACACCGGCGTCCGGCCGCGATGACGGTCGAGTTCGGTCCACAACAACGCAGCCGCCTCCTGCGGATCGCGCGTGAAGCCCGGCCCGACCATGTTGAGGGCCGGATGCGCCGACGAAGCGCAGAAGCCGTCAATCTGCCCACCGTCGCCTTCAATAACCGACGCGTGCCAGAAGCCGGGGCGGTTCTTGATGAAGTAACGGTAATCCTTCTCGCGCCGGATGCCTGCCACTTCCATCTCCAGTTGTCCGATGGCCGGCACGTCGTCGAGCCGCGCGGGTCGGACGCGTTTGACGCCGGGCGGCCGGGCCTTCAGTCCGCCTTTCGGCACCGGGAGGAACATGTCCTGATACGCGCAGCGCGGGACGAAGCCCGCCCGCGTGTAAAGCGAGAACGAGTCGAGGTTCATCGCGCTGCTGACGAGCCGCACTGGTTTTCCCTCGCGCTCCGCGAACCGGATGATCCATTCCAACAACGCGCGCGCCACGCCGCAACCGGCGTAGCTCGGATGCGAGTTCATGATGCCGAGCGAGACGTGCGTCTCGCGCGGATGATAGAAGCACGAGCCGATGAGCCGGCCGTTGGGATGAATGGCCACCACGCCGCCACCGGGGTCCAGCGCCTCGTAAACGTCGAAGAACACCTCCGTCAGCGCCGGCCCGCCGCCGAAGATCGGCGCGCGGCCGTGGGTCTGATACCAGTGGTTGGTGGAGAAGTGAATCAGCTCGCTGACTTCAACGCGGTCCGCCTTGGTCATCTTCCGGATTTGCACAGTCGCCATGAGTCGCTCCAATCAGCGCAACATTCGCGCCAGCCGAGCGTGCGAAACTGCCGCGCCGTTGTCAACTCAGTCTGTCGGCAGTTGTCTGTCGGCAGTCTGTCGGCTCAGTCTGTCGGCTCAGTCTGTCGGCTCAGTCTGTCGGCTCAGTCTGTCGGCTCAGTCTGTCGGCTCAGTCTGTCGGTTGCGCGGCAGCAGAGCGCTGCAATGCAAACGCAGACTTGCTTGTGCAGTGCGCCGGAGTAGAACTCTGTCCACAAAAACCCGCACAGCACCTGCGACCCCGCCGTCTGCCGGTTCTGGCCCGCGGCGTTGCGCAAGGCCGGCTCTCGCACCGCGCAGATCGGCAAGTGGCACCTCTCCACCGACGCCGGCCACGGCCGCGATTGGGACCACTCCGTCGTGTGGTTCCACTCCGACCCGAAGGCCGCGGGCGGTTACTACCGCAACCAAGAACTCAGCTTCGACGGCGGCCCGCTCACCGCCGTGGACGGCTACTCCACCGACAACTACACCCGCTACGCGCTCGATTTCATCCGCCGCCGACACGACAAACCGTTGCTGCTCTTGCTCTGCTACGACGCCGTCCACGCCCCTACCTGCCCGCCCGGCGCCACCAGTCCCGCTACATCGCCAACGAACCCGTGCCGACGCCCGCCGACATCTTCCCGCCGCGCCACCCGCACCCGCCGGCCCGCCGCCCGAGGAGAAGGTCAAATACCGCAAGTCCTACGGCGGAGGTTAAGCCGCCTGGGAGCGCAAGCATCCTGTCCGCCGGTTTTTTTGCGGTTGATGACGGAGGTTGGGTCGAGAGCGCACGGCTGTTGCTGCGTGCGCCATGCTGCACAACTGTGGATGACCTGACACCTGCCGGCAGCAGCAACAGGAAACTTTATTCCAGCGCCGCTTCGATCAACTCCAGCCACAAATGCAGGATGAGCGTGTGGGCTTCTTGAACGCGGGCGCCATCCTGGCTGGCAATGATAATTTCGTGATCGGCGCGGCCTGCGGCCTTGCCGCCGCTCTTGCCGAGCATCGCGACGGTGACCATGCCGCATTTGTTGGCGGCGGCGAGAGCGTTGAGGATGTTCGACGAGTTGCCGCTGGTGGAAAACACCACGAGCACGTCGCCTTTGCGGCCGAGGGCCTCGATCTGGCGGGAGTAGATCTCGTCGAATGAGAAATCGTTGGCGATGCACGTCAGCGCGGTGGCGTCGCTGTTGAGGGCGACGGCGGCCAGCGCACGGCGGTTGCCCTTGTAGCGGCCGACGAGTTCCTCGGCGAGGTGCATGGCATCGGCGGCGGAACCGCCGTTGCCGGCGGTGAGAATCTTCCCGCCCGCCCGCAGTGCGCGGGTCATCGCGTCGGCACTGGCGCGGATGGCGGTTTCGTGGTTGAGCACGCTGCCGATGACACGGCTCGCGTCGGTGATGAGGGCGTCGAGGTTGACTTGCATGGCGGGCATGTTGTCGGCCCGCGCCGCGACCGTCCAGCAAAAGTTTTCCGTAACGGGAATTCTGTCCGCTAACCACCGAGAAGGCGTAGAAGCATTCAGACCCACCCGGTTTTCGCGTTTTTGGGCGAGTTCAGCGGAGCTGTTTTTTCATTTCCGTTTTCAACGCCTCGGCAAGGAGCCGGTATTGCGGCAATGAATTGTAGAGCTGGGCGGAAATGCGCAGCAATCGCTTCGGGGGCGCAGGCCAGGGGATGATCGGCACCTCGATGCCATGCCGGAGGCGGAGTTCGTCCTGAAGCGGATCGGCGTAAAGCGGTGATGCCGGAGCGCCGTCGTCGGCCGCGTCGGCAATCGGCACCGCCGCCAGCGACCCGATGAGTTCCTCCGGACACGGCGGCGTGATGCCAAGCGCGTCGCAAAGGACTTCCCTTCCCGCCAACGCCAGCGCGCGGTTGCGCCGCATCACTTCCAGCCAGCCGCCGGGAAGCAGCGAGCCGACCAACCGCAGCGATTCCGGCACGCTCAGCCACGCCGACGGATCGCACGTGCCCGTCCAGCCAAACTCAATCTGGAAACGCGACCGGTCGGTTCGCGTCGAGTTCGCTCCGTGGCTGATCGCCAGCGGCCGGACAAGCGCCTGGCGGTCGCGGCGCACCACAAGAAAACCCGCGCCCTTCGGCGCGCAAAGCCACTTGTGACAGTTGCCGGTGTAGTAGGCCGCGCCGATCTCCCGCAGCCGCAACGACACCATGCCCGGCGCGTGCGCCCCATCCACGAGCGTCTCGACGCCGCGCGAGGCAAGTTTCTCCGCCAGCCGTTGAATCGGCATCACCAGGCCGGTCTGGCTGGTGACGTGGTCGAACAGCGCCAGCCGGGTCCGCGGCGTCACCCGCTCCATCACCGCCTCTACAATGTCATCCGCGGATGCCACCGGGAACGGAACCGCGACGACCGTCACCCGCGCGCCCCACTGCGACGCTGCGAACTCCAGCGCGTTGCGGCAGGCGTTGTATTCGTGGTCCGTCACCAGTAATTCATCACCGCGCTCGAACCGCAGCGAGCGCAGCACCGCGTTGACGCCGGAGGTGGCGTTCGGCACGAAGACCAGATCGTCCGCGTCAGCGCCAATGAACTCCGCCAGCGTTGCCCGCGCTGCGTCGAACAAACCTTCGAGATCGCGCACAAAGAACTGCACCGGTTGCCGCTCCAGCCGCGCGCGGAGTTGCTGTTGGTATTCGAGCACCGGCCGGGGGCAACTGCCAAACGAGCCGTGATTCAGGAAGATCACGCTTGGATCGAGCGGCCAGACTGTCGGATCGCCCACCGACTGGTTGAGATAGGCGGTTTCGTTTGCGAAAGTCATTTCCTATCCGATACCAGTTTCGTTGTCCGCCGACAACAAACAACCTTGCTGACAACCAGCAGACGATGCGGCATCGTTAGCGCCACAAGTTTGTTGCGCTAGTCTTGAACGCGAAGCGGAAATGAGAACATACAACGGACACACCAAAGCCAAGCCCCCAACATCGTGGATCGCTGGAGTTCATTCTCTAGCCTGCTTCGTCTTGGTTGGGTTGCAAGCAAACGCGCAGGAAATCCCCACCGTGGCTGGCTGGCAGATGGGGTTGCCAACACCGGGCACCCATCGCGCGTGCGTGGACCTGAGCGCAGCGCGCAGCGGCAAAGGTTGTGGCAAGATCATCGGCGCCACTAACGAGAACGGCGCGCGCGGTTGTTTCATACAGGAATTCTACAAGAAGACCGCGGTCAAAGCCGGCCGCGCGTATCGCTACGCCATCAGCTATCGCGCCGCGCCACAAACCGAGGGACGCGCGGCGTTCCTGATTGATTGCTACACTGCTGAGGGCGAGAAGAGCCACAAGGCGCTCGTCTCCGAGAAGCTCCCGGCCAGTCCAGAGTGGAAGACGCTGTCGGGCGAAGTGTCCGTTCCCGAAAAAGTCGTTCGCGTCCGGATGCTGCTCTACCTTCATGGCAAGGGGACGGTCTGGTTCGACGATGCGGTCTTTGCCGATGCATCTGCCGGAGCGCTAGACCTGCTGAAAAACGGCGGGCTGGAGCCGCCGGGATCCTGTATGTTTGACCTCGCGCCGGAGAAGGGCGCGGGGCACGTGAAGCTGGCGGCGGATTTCGAAAACGGCACGCTCGGCAAGGTGAAGGAAATCGGACCAGACGAGTTTTACATCTATGCGTCCGCGCAAGATAAGCCGCGCTCGCCATTTCTCTGGTTTCATTTCCGCGTCGAAGGCTGCAAGGGCCGAGAGGTCACGTTCCACGTGAACCCTGCGCCGTTCTCGCGCGACAACACGGGCGGCAACGGCACGCGCTCGCCGGTGATGAGCTATGACAGTGATAACTGGACTGGCATCGAGTGCAAGTCATGGAACGACGACGGCACTGTGCTGACGTTCAAGCAGCGGTTCACGCGCTCGCCCGCGTGGGTGGCTTCGTTTTATCCGTTCACGGCGGAGCACATCTCGCGGTTCATCGCGCAGCATCGGAGCAACCCCCACTTTTCGTCGCGCGTGCTCGGCAAAACGAAACAAGGCCGCGACCTGCGGGCCTACGCGATTACGGATACAGCAGTGCCAGAAACCAACAAGCGCGTCATCATGTTCACGGCGCTCCAGCACGACTTGGAAACGACCGGCGCGATGGCGCAGGAAGGCATCTGCCGGTTTCTGCTCTCCGACGACCCGCACGCTGCAAAGCTGCGCCGCGCGTTCGTCTTCTACGTCGTGCCACAGATGAACCCTGATGGCATCGCCACCGGTAACATGTATTGCCCGGTCGGCAACCTGAACCGTCAGTGGGGACTTGGCACGATGCCCGAGACAACTGCCGTCGAGCAGTTCGCCCGCGAACTGGCCGCAAGCGGCCGGAAGATCGAATTGTTCATGGATTTCCACGGCTGGTGCACGCCGGAGCGCGCGACCATCTTCATGACCTACGGTAAAGAGATTGCCGACGAAGCGACCGAGCGCGACGCGTTGCGGCTGGCGGAAACTATCAAGCCCAAGCTCAGTGGCAAGGTTTCCACCACCATCTGGCGGAAGCGCGTTCAGACGGTGACGGGAATCACGTCCGACGTGAGCCGACTCGCGCCGGGGTGGATGAAGTTCGAGGCTGGCGCGCGACTGGCCTACTCGATCGAGATTTTTGGTGAGGGCGAATGCACGCAAGAGCAGTATTTCGCGTGGGGCCGAGCCTTCGCCGAGGGGATGGCGGAGTTCTTCGGATTTTGAGGCATGAAGAGTTCCGTCTTGTGCGGCCGATGGGGACGGCGTAATAACGGAACTACCATGAAATCCAAGACCTGCCTAGCACTCGCGGCTGTCGCCCTTTGCGCTCTCACTGCATCAGCCGCTGAGAATCTCCCGAAGACCTCGATGACCGAGCGCGGCAAACTGCTTTGCAGCGAAGACTTTGCTGCGCTCGATGCCAAGGCGTGGCACGCCGCCAAGGGCAAATGGGAAATTGCCGATGGCGGACTCAAGGGTGTCGAGTTGAAATCGGACAAACATGGCGCGGTCATCCGCCGCCAGTTTCCGTTCAAGGACGCCGTGATCCAGTTCGACGTGCAGGTCAACGGCTGCAAGCAGACGACGTTCAGCATCAACGAGGCGAAGGCGCACCTCGCCCGCGTGCTGTTCAACAAAGACGGCTTCATCATGCAGAAAGACGACCGCGACCACGCCGGCCCGGACAAGGCGGTGCGGTTTGGTAATGTCGCATTGCCGCTGAAGCCGGGCGAGTGGCACACGGTAGTCGTTGAGTTCATGGGCGAGGAAATGGTCGCGACGATGAACGGAAAATCCATCGCGGGCGCCACTCCAGCCTTCCTCACGCCAAAAGCCAACTTCGGTTTCACCGTTGCCGGCGAATCGGCCAGCTATCGAAACCTCCGCATGTGGGAAGCAAAGCCGAATCCCGCTTGGGAGCAAAACAAGAAGCAAATCTCCGCCGCAAAGAAATAAGCCGGACGGCGCTAATGTCGGCCAAAAGGGCGGATTTAGCGGTGGCATTGCTAGGTGCGATATGATGATTGCGAACGTAAGTGCTGATCAAGGAGGAGTGATACCGTGCAAATGCTGCTGAGCGTAGCGTGCATTATTGGGTTCTGTGTGGTGTGGTGGTATGCCACAAAACGGCGTTGGATGTTGGGCTGGTGGATAACGACAACAGTATTGGGCATGGTGGGCATGGGATTTGTATTGAACCTCACAGATGTGCGATTCGCTGGTGATTCGATTGACTTGATGCTTTGGGCCATCTTTTCACAAGTCATGTGTGCGGTGGTCGTGGGAGTGGTTTTTTGGAAATGGTGGCTGCCTAAGAAACAAGAGTTTGGAAAAAAACAAATGCATGAAGAACCGCACAAGGCAGAATCGAGAGGACATGGCATGAAGTGGTGCTTGTTCACATCAAAAGGACAGGGCATGAAGTGGTATTTGTTTACAGTGTGTTTTTTTCCGATTCTCTGTCTTGGCGTTATCTTGTTTTGGCCGGGGCAAGCCGGAACAATTGTTGGATATGGTAAATGGTATCTTGCCGTTGGCCTCGTGGTGCTGTTGATCCACCTATGGATGCGATGCGATTTTACTCAGGAAAAAAAGGTGATGTGGACGGTGCTGATACCTGTGTTCGGACTGATTGCGCTACCCGTGTATTGGGTGAAACATGTAATTGCGCAGCCCGGGAAGTGACGCTGGAAGTGGCAGCGAGCGACCGCGAGCGTGCCTGACGACTCCGGCGTTAGAACAAATCGCAACGCCATCAATTTCCCGCCGCGTTTTTCACGCAGCGGAAACCATACACATCGTAGCCGAGACACACGTCGGGCAGGCCGGGAGCGTCGGCGGCGCGGAACCATGAGGCGCACTTCTCCGGCGGACTGTTCCAGTTCCCGCCGCGAATGACGCGCTTCTGCCCTTGGTCGGGGCCGCGCGGGTCTTTCGCAGGACTGTTCTTGTAGTAGTCGGCGGCGTAGAAATCGTTGCACCACTCGCCAACGTTGCCGTGCACGTCATGAAGGCCCCAGGCGTTCGCCGGTTTTCCGCCGACGGAGCGCGTCTTTTTCTCCGAGTTGGCCTTGAACCAGCCGTGGGACTTCAGTTGCGCGGCGTCATCGCCGAATGAGTAGGCCGTTTGCGTGCCGGCGCGGCAGGCGTATTCCCACTCCGCTTCGGTCGGCAGCCGGTAGCCATTTGCCGAGAAGTCGCACTGCCACGTCGTCTCGTCGTAGCAGGGCTTGAGTTTCTCGGCGAGCGAGCGGGCGTTGCAGTATTTCACCGCCTGCGTCCAGCGCACCTGCTCGACCGGGTTGTCGTCCCCCTCGAACTTGCTGATGTTCACGCCCATCAGTTCCTCGTAGGACTTCTGCGCCACCTCGCGCGTGTCCATGTAGAACGCGCTGACCGAAACCTTGTGCGCGGGCTTCGCGTCGTCGGCTCCCTGCGCGCTGCCCATCGTGAACGTTCCCGCCGGGATCAGCGCCATCTCCGCGCCACTCGGCATCTTCACGATCTTGGGCGTGTGGACTGGCGGCGGGGCGTCCGCAGTTTGCTTCTGGCAGGAGAGCGCGAGACTCATCGCGCCGATGATCAGGAAACAGCCAAAGGTTTTGCTTTTCATGTTCTAGTCCGCCGCCGCGCTCTCGTGGCCGAACGCGCAGAAGAGCATCTCCATCGTCCGCTGGCGCATCTCGCGCGCAAACTCGAACGCCGTGTCGTCCGCCGCCTCGGTCATGCGGATGCCGGCGCGATGGCGCAGCCGCTTGGTGAACATCCGGAACTCGCCGATGGCGCTGTCTTGGTTGCCGCCGATGGTGCGCGTGTCTCGGCCGAGTTGCTTGGCTTGCTCCAGCTTCTTCTCGTGGCTTTCGTCGCTGTCAATGAGTTGAATCACCTTCTCAATGAGATGGCGCGCGGCGGGCGGTGTGCGCTCGTCGAGCTTGCGTTTCTCATAAACCTTGCCGAACTCGGCGAGATAGCTGTCGAACTCATCCGCCAGCGAGGCTAATTGCGGTTTCTCGTTCTTCGTCTTCGCCAGCCAAGAGTGCGTCTTCTTGCCCCAGTCGAGAAATTCGTTCATCCGGCTGCGGATGCCGAGGACAAAGTTGTTCATCGCGTCGAGCCGCTCCAGCAGGAACTGTTTCTTCGCCTTTTCCTCGCCGGCATCGAAAATCTTCTCGTATTCACCAGTGACGAAACACGTGGCCGGCCATTTGTCGCGCTCGACGCGCTTGATCTGAAGCTCCTCCGGGAGCGACGCCTTCGGCGTGCCTTCGAGCGCGGCGGCCAGCGCGTCCATCACAGCGAACACACCCACCGGGCTGCCCTCCAGCGTGCCGAACGGATAGACCACCGCCGAGCGGTTATCGTCGTATTGGATGTCGGGCACCGGCTCGAACTTCGTCTTGCGCAGGAAGCAAGTGTCGCCTTCGATGCAGGGCGGGTAGGCGAAGCTGCCGCGCGCCGAGGTCCAGATCGTCCGTGCTTTCCGCAGTTCGAAGCCGACGCCTTCATAACGATTCGTGCTTACGCGGATAGGGCATTTCCACGAGTCGGTCAGCCCGTCCGTCCGTTGGTAGTCGGCGCGCCATGCCGCGCGGAACGGCACCTTCCAGTCCAGCTTCGTGTCCTTCACCGGATGGAGATCGCCCTGCCGTCTTTCATGCCAGATGCCCCGCGCCGCCAGCACGGCGACCCAAACCGCAGGCTCTTTCTCTTTTGAAAAACCGATCTCCGCCGTGGAGATGGCGCGGCCTGCGCCAGAACCATCGAGGTGGAGATTCACACGCTGGCTCGCCGAGCGCCAGACGCTCATGACGATGGCGTTGCGGTCTTCGAGTAGTTCCAGCAACATGTGCTCGCTCGGAAACCTCAGCCGCGCGGCCTGTGCGTCGCCGGCACTGACAAGCAGGTCGCCGCAGAACGGGTCCGGCAGCACGGCGTATTTGGCCCGTGCCTCGACCAGGATTCTCTCCGCGCCGTCACCGGCTTGCATCTCGATGATCGGCTGGCCGCGCTTGACGGTGTAACGTGCCGCAATCTTCCCGCCAGCCTCGGTGGTCGCGTTCGCTTCGAGAACAATTCTCCGCGCCGTGTTCTCGATCACCTTGAACGAATCAACCGCCTTGGTTTTGTCGCTGCCCGCGCCCGCCGCGACAAGTGTCGGGCCTTTGACCATTTCCTCGCCGAGGCGGTAATAGCATTCCGGCCCCTTCGAACCTTTGCGCAAGACCAGCGCGAGATAGCTGTTCGCCGCGCAGAGATTGCCTTTGCAGATACCGTCAGCGCGGCCCGCGGCGATTTCGGTCCAGCCGGTTCGTTTCGTCACCACCTCGTCCGACAGCGCGGCCGACGACGAGGCCCCCGTGTCAAACAACCGGACCGCCTCGGCCACCTCTTGCTTTCGGGCGAGTTGCTTGTAGGGCACGTAGTCGCCTTCGTAGAGCCGGAACATGTCTACCCGGTATTCGCAACTGGCTTGCGTGCAACTGATGTAAGCAAACCATCCTTCGGGATAATCCTTCTCGGCCTTGAACGTGTGGTGAAGTTCTACCCAACCTTCCGCGCCCAGCGTGACCTCTTTGCTCGCCATCACGCGGTCGTAAGGTTTCGCGCGGCGCTCGATCTGCAGACGGACCGCCGCCGGCTCCCTCACGGCTTTCGCCAGCACGGCGAAGGTGTAGGTCTTTCCCTTCTGGCCGCCCGCCACGCTCTGTCCGAATTGCGTTCCCCAGCCCTTTACCTCGCCAATCGTCACGCGCACGCAGCGGTCGCCCGCCGCCGCGTCGGCGGTGTCCACGGCAAACTGGCAAACGGTGCCGCGGTCCCTGTCCACACGCCAGCCATCCTCGCCACCGCCCCGCTTCTCAAAGCTGGCGTTGGCGAAAAGGTTTTCAGCCGCATGGGTCGCCTTCGGAGCCAGCGCGCTTTGGAGGACGAACAACAACGATAAAACCAAGACCGCGCGATGATGAATCACAGTTGACCTTTTGAAGTCTATGCCCCGCCAATGCCGCTACGACTTATGCCGTTTCACGATGATCAGGTAGCTCTTCTTGGCTGGCTCGGCAACAAAGTCAGCGGGGCGGTCCTGGGTGTTTCCGGTGGTGGTGACGCACCAGAACAATGTGTCACCCTCGATCTTGAAGATGCCGGGGAAAGCCTTGCCCTTGAAACCGCCGGTGGCGCCGGTGGCGTCCATGCTCTTGCCGTCGGCCGAAAGTTTGAAGTCACCCTCGGCGATAGGTTTTTCTTCGGGCAGCCGTTTGCCGTTGATGTGGTTGCCCTTGAAGGTCAGTTCCAGCGCAACACCTTTGTCCGGGTTCTCGCCCTTACCGGAGCTGAACCTCGCGCCGCGCCAGGCGCCCTGGAGGGCCTTGCCGTCGGCAGCGGGAGAAGTCGCCGGAAAGAGTAGGATCAATCCAAGCCCCGCAGCCAGAACTGTTCCCGGCAGGAATGAAATGACGGAGTGTTTCATGGGAAGTGTCCTCGTTATCAAAGTGACGGAAGCATTGTTGTTCGCCGGCATGGCAACCGTGCTCAACTTGCCAACTAGCGCGGACAGTATGCCAGCGGCCGAAGTTCTTGGCAAAGTCAATCGGATGTTTTCGGCGCACACAACGTCACCGGCCCGAACAAACCCGACGGCATCAACGGCGTGTCCTTGGTCAGCTTGCGGATGTTGGTCTTCGTGAACCGCTTCTCCGGCGGCAGCGAGGCGTCGCCGATGATGCGGTTCGGCCAGAAGTTGATGACCTCGACCTGAAGCACGTTGCCCATTGGCTTCAATGCGCCGGTGATCTCCACGCGAAACGGCGGCGTCCAGACGATGCCGAGCGAGCGGCCGTTGAGCCGGACTTCGGCCAGTTCGCGCAAGTCGCCAAGGTCGAGGAAGAGGCGTCGAGCGTGGGGCGTGGGGCGTGGGGCGTCGAAGGTTTTCGTATAACTCGCGGTGCCGGAGTAGAACTTGATGCCGGGATCGGCGTTCTCTGTCCAAGACGCAAGCTTGTTGAACACAATGGGACGGGTGTCGGAACGAAGCATCTCCCTGGCGTCTCGCTCTGGAGCGGACCAACCGGGTGGGAAGTGCGCGGTCCACGGCGCGGCCAGATCCTGCACCACCTCAAGTTTCAGCGTGTTGCTCTTCGCGGTCGCGGGATGCCCGGATGCCGGCGCGCGGAAGACCACGAACCACGAACCGCAGGGCGCGAACTCCAGCGGCAGGCTCGTGCGGCCGTCGGCTTCGGTGTATGCAGCGGCGAATCGCTGCTCGCCGCTCACAGCATCCCACAACTCCGGCGCCTTGCCGGCGACGCGGAAAGCGCAGGTAGCGTTGACAGCAACGTTGGTGCGGTTAGCGACGAAGTAAATATCAGTGTTGCCGTCGCGGCGGTGGATGTAATTCAGGCCGGCATCACCGCAATCAAAGTCGGGCTTCACGCCAGTCGCCAACAGCGTCTCGCGGGCGGTCTTGCCGGCGATAACGCGGCCTTTGTCCCAGAGCGCGGCAGTGATCTCCTTCACCTCGTCATCGTTCCTCGCCGTATCCTTCAGCCCTGTCGCTTCAACCGGCTTCGGACCGATGACGGTCGCGCCAGATGCCACGAGTTCCTTCACCTTGCGCAGCACGGGCAATGAAATCGCCTTGTGATCAGGCAACACGAGCACGCGGTAGCTCATGCCATCCGGCAACACGATGCGGCCATCCTTCACCGATGCTCGCTCCAGCAATGCCTCTTCAGTGATGACATCGTAGTCGTAGCCCGGCAGCACGCGCGCGGGATCGGTGAGCTTGTGCTGGGCGAAGTTTGGAACGTGGTCGCCGTAGTAGTAGCAGACATCGGCGACGAACAGGCCGCGCTGGAGCATCGCCTGGCAGCGGTTGATGTAGCTGAAGAACGGGCCGGACTTCGTCCACCACGTGACGTTTGGATTGAGGTGCGTGCCGGCGAAATACTGGAGGCCCGGCATGCCCTGCGCTTCGGGCGAGCAAACAAACGCGTGCCAGACCAACAGGTTCAAACCCTCGCAGAGCGCGTGGTCGAACGACGGCTTGAGGTTGTTCCACAGCGTCTCCTGCCAGTGCGGTCCGATGGTGGTGAAACCTTCTGCCAGCACGAGCCGCCGGCCGTAGGTGTGCGCAGCGGAGGCGGGTTGCTTGACGAAAAACCGATTCGAGTCACCGATGCGGTGCCGCCACGACCATGCCCAGAACTCGCTCATTGGCGCGTCGTCGAAGCCGAGACATCGCTGCGCGTCAATCGGCACCGCGTGCGGCCCGCCCGACTCCGGATGGATGAGCAGACCGTGCTTGTGCGCGCCGTCGCGGAACGGGCGGTAGTGGTTGTCAATCGCGAGGTCGCCGAGCGTCTTGCGGAAGTCGTGGAGGAAACGGTTGCTCGCGGCGCGGCTCTCGACGATCCGGCCCGCCAGCACCGGCGTCCACGGCGTCATATCATAGCCGCGGCGTTTCCGGAACTCCTTGCGCATCGCCGGCGTCCAGTTCAGCGGCTCGACCTCCCAACTGTCCGTGTGCAAATATTTCAGCGCTTTGCCGGCGAGCGGGCCGGCGTCGGCGATGAGCGGCTCCACCACAGAGTCCCAGTAGCGCTGGAACGCGCCGGCATCAAGCACGTCGAGTGAGAAACCTTCCCAGCCTTCGCTACAGGTCGAGACGTGTGAGTGGTTGCCGATGGTGCAGCCGAAACGAAACACCCGCCACGCGCCGGCCGGCGCAGCCCAGCGCAGCGTGCCGTCCTTGTCGAGTTTGTCGGTGAGGTCGAGCACGTCGGCGGCGCGCGTGTCCTCTTCGCCCGGCTCGGCAGGCGTGTCCTCCAGCAGTGGCGTCGTATCCGGCGCGGAGAAGTGAAGCGGCTTGTGGCCGGCCTTTTGCTCCCAATTCTGGATCGGCCGCCGTTTGTCACCGTCGGGCCATGTGCCATCCTTGCCGGAAAACCGCAACTCGGCGATCTGAGTGTTACGCGGCGCCCGCGGCGAGAGTGGATCGTGGCTGCCGAAGATTGCGAGCCGGAAGCTTCGACCCGTCACGGCGTCGAACGTCACGACAGTCTCCTTTTTCTCCTCCGCCGTAAACGCCTTCACGGCGCGGAACGCCTTGCCGTCGTCGGAGACTTGCAGTTCGCACTCCTTCGGCCCGTAGCCGGGACGCGGCTGGAGTGTCAGCCGCTCCACGCTTGTCGGCGCAAGGAACTCGAACTGCACCCAAGCCGGCCGTTCACGCGACGGACCGACGCGGAGCTTGCCGGTGGTGGAAACCCAAAACGTCTTCGGATCGCCGTCGCTCAGCGCCTTCAGTGGATGACCGGGCAGTTCGGAACACGACTTGAGGCCGGCGAACACGCTCTTCTTCGCATCGGCGGGCTTCAGACGATACGCGACGACGAACGCGTCGCGGTAGTAATTGTCGCGGCTGGCGGGCTGCGGCAGTTGCTGCGCGAACTTCGCCGGCCCCGTCACGCGCGTCTCCGACCACACGAGCTTTTTCGCCGCGTCATCGGCGGTGACCATCGGGCCGCCGAGGTTCCAGCCGCTCTGGATGTTGAGGCTCATCTCCAATCCGAGCCGGTCGGCTTCGCGGAGCGTGTGTTTGTAAAGCTCGCGCCATTCCGGCGAGAAGAACGTCGGCCCGTGCGGTGCACGGTCGTTGCCGTCCTGGCTGGAGCCGTCGGCGTCACAGATGAGCGCGCCGCTGAAGCCCTTGGCCTTCATCTCTTCGAGGTCGCGCGTGATGGCGGCCTTGTCCACGCAACCGTTGAGCCACCACCAGTAGGCGCGGAGCCGCGCGTCGCGAGGCGGGTTGTTCCAGTCCTGCTCCAGGTCCGCCGCAGCGGCTGCCATCGGCAACAGGATCGCGCCGAGCGCAACCAGTCGCGTCATGAAATGCCATCGGGGTTTGTGAGCGTTCATCGTTCTGCCTTTCGGGGGCATTTCAACAGCCCGCGCCCCGCACCGTCAACGAATACTATTGCGCTGCACCGGTTTTCCCTGCTTAATCCCGCGCTTAATTTGCCGGCCAAATCGCCGTTGAGAGATGATGATGGCTGGCGCTTAAAGAACTGTTACAAACGGAAAGCCATGTCACATACATTGCGCGGTAATGTTGTCATCGGGCAGTCGGGTGGTCCGACCGCCGTCATCAATCAATCGCTCGTCGGCGTCATCGAGGCGCTTCGAGGCAAGCCGGGCATCGAGAAAATCCTCGGCTGCGTCCACGGTGTCTCCGGCATCGTCAAGGACCACTACGTCGAGCTGCAGGACCTTTCGCAGGCGAAACTGGACCGCATCGCCGGCACGCCGTCCTCGGCGCTCGGCTCCAGCCGTGACAAACCTGACGCGGAGTATTGCAAACGCATCTTCGCGTCTTTCGAGAAGCAGAACGTCCGCTACTTCTTCTACATCGGCGGCAACGACAGCTCCGACACCTGCCGCATCGTCAACGAGATGGGCCGCGAGCACCGCTACGAACTGCGGGCGTTCCATGTGCCGAAGACCATTGACAACGATCTCCAGCACAACGACCACACGCCCGGCTTCGGCTCGGCGGCGCGGTTCGTGGCATGCGCGTTCATGGGCGACAACCTCGACAACCTCGCGTTGCCCGGCGTAAGATCAACGTCATCATGGGCCGTCACGCGGGCTTCCTCACCGCTGCCTCCATGCTCGGCCGCCGTAGCGAAGCCGACGGGCCGCACTTGGTCTATGTGCCCGAGGTCGTGTTCCATGCCGACAAGTTTCTCGCCGACGTGGACGCAGCCTGCAAGAAATGGGGCCGCTGCCTTATCGCCGTCAGCGAAGGCGTCCACGACGAACACCGTCGGCCGATGGCGGCGAAACTGGCCGAGATGTCCGGCGCGCCCATCGAGCGTGACAGCCACGGCAACGTCCAGCTCTCCGGTTCGGGCGTGCTGGGCGATTTCCTCGCCGACCTCATCAAGAAGCAGCTCAAGATCAAGCGCGTGCGCGCCGATACTTTCGGCTACCTCCAGCGGTCGTTCGCCGGCTGCGTTTCCGAATCGGACGCCCGCGAAGCGCGCGAGTCCGCCCACGAGGCGGGCAGGCTGGCGGTATCGGGCGAGCACGACGGCTCCGTGGCCATCCAGCGCGTCAGCGACGATCCCTACAAGGTCACCTACAAACGCATTGAGTTGACCGACGTGGCCGCCAAGACGCGCCATCTCGACCCGTCGTTCATCGTCAACGGCAACAACATCGCCGACAGCTTCAAGACCTACGCCCTGCCGTTGGTCGGCAAGCTGCCGGAAGTGGACACGGTGATCGAGAGGTAACGACCGGCGAAAGACGTTTGCGAGAAAAAGCCCGCGCAACTCGCCAGAGTTGCGCGGGCGAAGCTGGAGGCGGGTTGGAATTGAACCAACGCATAGGATTTTTGCAGCCGCAACGGGAAGCACCACCACCCCAACACAAGCTGGCCAGCTTGCGCCCTAGTTAAACAGGCATCACCTTAACTGTAGAGCAGTCTCTGCCAGTACCTCATTTCAAGACTGTTGCTTCCTTACTCGGCTTGTCACCAGCCACTGTAGGTCCTGCTGTCGGGTCTCAAGTGCTTGTCGCAACCTTTGCGACTTGACTGGGCGAATGTCGCAGGCGTAGGTTTCAAATCATCGTAGGAGCCATTGAAATGAAAACTCTGGGAAATCTCATTACACTCGCAGCCACGCTTTTGGTGGCCGTCAGCCCACAGGCTGCGGACAAAGCCCAGGTCGAGAACTATCGCAAGGCCGCTGAGCAGGGTAGCATATTTGACCAAACCATGCTCGGCAGTTGCTACGAATACGGGAACGGCGTGACCAAGGACTCAACCGAGGCAGTCAAGTGGTATCGCAAAGCTGCCGAGCGAGGTGACAAAGCAGCGCAAATCTTGCTGGGTTTCTGCTACAAAAACGGGGAAGGCGTTGCGACGAACGAAGTTGAAGCCGTCAAGTGGTTTCGCAAGGCCGCCGAGCATGGAAACCAATCAGGCCAATACATGCTCGGTTTTTGCTACCAATACGGGAAAGGCGTGCAGTCAAATTACGTGGAAGCGCACAAGTGGTTTAGCCTCGCAGCCGACCAAGATTACGAAATAGCAAAGAGAACCCGATCCGAAGTCGGGCAGTTGATGACAAAAGAACAGGTTGCCGAAGCGCAGCGGTTAGCTCGCGAATTCAAGCCGCAAGAAGCACCTTGAACGTTGGTGCTGTCACCTTCTCGCGCTCTTGATTCCGATCTCGGCAACAGCGTCACGATAGGGATGGCCCTTTCGAGGAAGTAATCCACATATTCCCGGTGCCAGTCTGGATTGTCCAACCGTCCTTTTATTCCTATTGTGTCTTTTTCAGTTCTGGGGGGGCAGGCTTGACTAGATGTGGGTCGCGTTCGTTGTCAGGAATGTAAACAACTGCGTGGCCTTGGGAAAGGGCTGCCCACACACCGAAATCGTTGTGGGGTCGTGGTATCACTTTCGGCATCACAGCCTTTCTCGCTGTGTTTGCCACCAAAGAAGAAGCCCGCGCAACTCGTTGAAGTCACGCGGGCTGAATTGGAGGCGGGGGTCGGAATTGAACCGACGCATAGGAGTTTTGCAGACTCCTGCCTTACCACTTGGCTACCCCGCCTCGGGGCTGGCCGCAACCGTCGCGACCGAAGGTTCGAAAATAATACAGATCGAAGTTCCGAATGCAACAGCGGAAGCAAGTTTTTGAAAATGCCCGCGGGTTTTTGGTTGCGGCGGGCGGCCAACTGTCTAGGATGGGAACGGTTGTTCCTTTCACGCACTCATGGAGACTATGGACACGGTTCCGACCAGGCCGGCAGCGGCCCACGGAGTTTGGTCACGCGGGGCGCACGCTTGCAGCGCGCGCCCGGCGGCAATGAGTGCGCCCAGCGAGGTTTGCCGGCCGACGCCAAATGTTTTCGAAATTGAATTGTAGTGAACCCTTAACCTGTAACCTGAGTTAAATACCATGCCAGCTACCAAATCACCTGTTACCGATCCTTCCAGCGATGTGCTCCTCCGTGAGCGCGGGCCGCTCGACGCGTTTTTCGCGCCGAAGAATGTCGCCGTCATCGGCGCCACCGAGAGCCAGGGCACCGTCGGCCGCACCATTCTCTGGAACCTCATCACCAGCCAGTTCGGCGGGACCGTTTATCCTGTGAACCTGAAGCGCTCCAGCGTGCTCGGCATCAAAGCCTATCCGAACATCAAAGCCGTGCCGGACCAAGTGGATCTGGCCGTCATCATTACACCTGCCACTGCCGTGCCGGCCATCATTAACGAGTGTGTCGAGGCGAACATCAAGTCGTGCGTCATCATTTCCGCCGGCTTCAAGGAAATCGGACCGGCCGGCGCTGAGCTGGAACGCCAAGTCCTCGAAAACGCCCGCCGAGGCGGGATGCGCATCATCGGTCCGAACTGTCTCGGTGTGATGTGCCCGTTGACCGGCCTGAACGCGACGTTTGCCACCACCATTGCGCGGCCCGGCAACGTCGGTTTCCTCAGCCAGAGCGGCGCGCTTTGCACGGCGGTGCTCGACTGGAGCTTGCAGGAGAACGTCGGCTTCAGCGCGTTCATGTCCATCGGCTCGATGCTCGACGTCGGCTGGGGCGACCTCATTCATTACCTCGGCGACGATCCGCACACAAAGAGCATCGTCATTTACATGGAGTCCATCGGCGACGCCCGGTCGTTCCTGTCGGCGGCGCGCGAGGTGGCCCTCAGCAAGCCGATCATCGTCATCAAGGCCGGTCGTTCCGAGGCCGCCGCCAAGGCCGCCGCGTCGCACACCGGCTCGCTGACGGGCAGTGACGAGGTGCTCGACGCCGCGTTCCGCCGTTGCGGCGTGCTGCGCGTCAACAGCATCGCGGAGATCTTCTCGATGTCCGAGGTGCTGGCCAAGCAGCCGCGCCCGCAAGGCCCGCGCCTGACGATCCTCACCAACGCCGGCGGTCCCGGCGTGCTCGCCACCGACGCGCTCTATGCCGGCGGCGGCGAACTGGCGAAGATCTCTAAGGAGACGATCGAAGCGCTCAATCCTTTCCTGCCGGCCGCGTGGAGCCACAACAATCCCATTGACGTGATCGGCGACGCTTCGCCGGAGCGTTACGCGAAGGCGGTGGAGGTCGTGTTGAAGGACCAAGAGAGCGACGGCCTGATGGTCGTTCTGACTCCGCAGGCAATGACCGACCCGACGCAGACCGCGGAGCAGTTAAAGCCTTACGCGAAGATGGCCAAGCCGATTCTCGCGAGTTGGATGGGCGGCGCTGATGTAGAGGCTGGCCGCAAGATTCTGACGCGCGCTGGCATCCCGTCGTTTGATTATCCGGACACGGCGGCGCAGGCGTTCAACTTCATGTGGCGCTATGCCTACAACCTGCGCGGCATTTACGAAACGCCGAGTTTGCCGGTGGCGGGCGCGGACGACGCGCCGGACCGCGCGGCGGCCGAGGCGATCATCAGCACGGTGCGCAAGGAAGGCCGGACCATCCTGACCGAGTTCGAGTCGAAAAAACTGCTGGCGGCCTACGGCATACCGACCGTCACCACGCTCATCGCGAAGACCGAAGCGGAAGCCGTCAAGCTGGCGGAGAAGATCGGTTACCCGATTGTGCTCAAGCTGTATTCCGAAACGATCACGCACAAGACCGATGTGGGTGGCGTGCAGTTGAACCTGCGCACGGCCGACGCGGTGAAGAAGGCGTTCCAAACGATCAAGACCTCGGTGGCCAAGAAGGCCAAGGCGAGCGACTTCCTCGGCGTGACCGTCCAGCCAATGATCAAGCTCGAAGGTTACGAGATCATCATCGGCAGCAGCCTCGACCCGCAGTTTGGCCCGGTGCTGCTGTTCGGCACGGGCGGCCAGCTCGTCGAGGTCTTCAAGGACCGCGCGCTCGCGCTGCCGCCGCTGAACACCACGCTGGCCCGGCGCATGATGGAGCAGACGAAGATTTACACCGCGCTCAAGGGCGTCCGCGGTCGCAAGCCGGTGAACATGGCGGCGCTGGAGCAACTCATGGTTCGCTTCAGCCTGCTCGTCGTCGAGCAACCGTGGATCAAGGAGATTGACATCAACCCGCTGCTGGCCTCGCCGGAACAACTGGTGGCGCTCGACGCGCGTGTCGTCATCCACGACAAGAAGGTGAAGGAGAGCCAATTGCCCAAGCTGGCCATCCGCCCCTATCCGACGCAATACGCCAGCAAGTGGAAGACCCGCAAGGGCGTCGAGACGGTCATTCGTCCGATCCGTCCAGAGGACGAGCCGTTGATGGTGAACTTCCACAAGGCGCTGTCGGAACGCAGCGTGTATCTGCGTTACGGCCAGCCGCTGCAACTCAGCCAGCGCGTGGCCCACGAGCGGCTCACCCGCATTTGCTTCAACGACTACGACCGCGAGATCGCGCTCGTGGTGGACCGCAAGAACGCGGCGACGGGCGAGCAGGAAATCATCGGTATCGGCCGCATGGTGAAACTGACCGGCACCAACGTCGGCGAGTTCGTCGTCGTGGTGGGCGATGCGTGGCAGCGCCAAGGCGTGGGCAGCGAACTGCTCAAGCAGATCATTCAGATCGCCCGCGACGAGAAGCTCAGCCTGCTCAAGGCCAGGATGATGAGCGAAAACGCTGCGATGCAGACGGTGTGCAAGAAGCTCGGCTTCAAGGTCGAGCGCGGCACCGCCGAGCCGGCCGTGCGCGTCAGCCTGGAACTGTAAACCTGTTCGTCTGCGACGACGGCAAGTTCAACGCGAACGCGCCGGGGACATCCGTCCTCGGCGCGTTCGCCATTTCGGACCAAAACGCCGAAGCTCACCATAGCCGACTTGTCACCACTTGCTGAAAAAAACCTCGTCAGTTCCAGCCGCTGAGCGGTAAGCTGTCAGCCTTCGCTATGAAAGCATCTATGCATGCTTTGGTGCGAGTTGGCTTGGCCGCGTTGCTGGCCTTGGCGGGCTTCGCGTCGACGCATGCCGCGACGGATGCAAACGCCCCCAGACTCCGCATCGCCACCTTCCGCTGCGACGCGACACCGCCGCGCGGCGAAACGCTGGTGTGGCTCGTCAAGTTGCTCAAACAGAAAGACCCGTTGTTGCTCAAAGGCGTCGTTCTGGAGGATGGCGGCAAACGCTACGTCCTCTGCGCGCTCGACTGGTGCCTGCTGTGCAACGAATCGGAGTGGTCGTTCCGCGAGACGATGGCCCGCGCGGCGGGGACTGAGCGGACGTGCGTCGCAATTCAATGCGTGCACCAGCACGTCGCGCCTTACGCCGACGAAGGCGCGCACCGGTTGCTCGATGCCGCGCCCGACTCACCGCCGCATCTGACTGCGAAGTTCCTCGACGACCTGCGCGCGCGGCTGGCCAAGGCCGTCCAGCAGGCGGTGAAACGACTGGAACCGTTCGACCGCGTCGGCTGCGGCGAGGCGAAGGTGGACCGCGTGGCATCGGAGCGGCGGCTCAAGGGGCCGGACGGGAAGATCATCACGCGCGGCAGCGAGGGCGCGAAGAACTCGAAGCTGGCGGACATGCCGGAAGGCGACATTGACCCGATGTTGAAGACGATCACCTTCGCGCGCGGCAAGAAAGTGCTGGCGCGGCTCCATTACTATGCGACGCATCCGCAAACCGTTTCGTGCGACGGCAGCACGTCGGCAGATTTCGTCGGTTGGGCGCGCGAAGCGATGGAGCGGAAGGAGCGCGTGTTCCAGGTTTACTTCACCGGCTGCTCCGGCAACGTGACGGCCGGCAAATACAACGACTCGAAGCCGGCCGTGCGGGCCGGGCTGAAGGAACGGCTGCAAGCAGGAATGGCAGCGGCGGTCGCCGCCACGCAATTCGCACCGGCAGAACGGCTCGTCTGGCGGACGGACGCGGTGGCGCTACCTGTCCGGACCGACGCGGCATTCGTGGAACCGAGTCGCGCGTCGGTGGCGGATCCCAAGGCCCGCGAAGGACTGCGGGTGTATATGGGCGCGATGCGACTGGCCTCTGTCGAGCGCGCGAAACGGCCGTTTGAGTTAAGCTCGCTTCAGATTGGCAACATTCACGTCGTCCATCTGCCGGGCGAGCCGATGCTGGAGTTTCAGAAGTTCGCGCAACGATCCAAGCCGAATGACTTCGTGGCTGTGGCCGGCTACGGCGATTGCGGTTCGGCCTACATCTGCACGGACGCAGCTTTCGTCGAAGGGGGCTATGAGCCAGTCGCAACCAATCTGGCGCCGGGCGCCGAGCAAATAGTAAAGGCGTCCATCCGCCGATTGCTGGGCGAAGCGTCGAACAAGTGACCCACACCAAACAGAATGGAGCTATCATGAACGCGAACCAACCAACTCCGAATCAAGACATCACACGCCGCGCTTTCATCAAGACCAGCGGCGCAGTCGTGGCAGGACTCGCCACGGCCAAGCTGGCCACCACGGAAACGCTGGCGGCTGCCGGCGGTGCGAAGACCGTGACGGTTTCCCCGCAGAAGATCGCCGCGCTCACGCGTTGGCCACGTTACGGCGCTGCCGAGAAGAACCGGTTGCACGAGCTAATAGACAGCAACAAGTTCTACGACGAGTTGGTGCTGTTTGAAAACGAATGGAAAGACTACACCAAGGCGCCGTTCGTGAAGTGCCACGTCAACGGCTCCGCCGCGCTGACGAGCATGTATTTCGCGCTCGACCTGCCGGCCGGCAGCGAAGTGATGGTGCCGACCTACACGTTCTTTTCCGCATGCCTGGCGATGCGCTTCTCCAACCTCGTGCCGGTCTTCATTGACGTTGACCCGAAGACGGCCTGCTTTGACCTCGAAGACGCCAAGCGCAAGCTGACGCCGCGCGTGAAAGCGGTCGAGGCGATGCATTCGTGGGGCCTGCCGTGCGAAATGGACCTCATCTGCGATTGGGCCAAGGAGAAGGGCCTCGTGCCGCTTGAGGACTGCGCGCATGCCCACGGCGCTTCGATGAAGGGCAAGAAGATGGGCAACTGGGGCCAGATGGCCATCTACAGTTACCAGGCCTCCAAGGTGATGCCGGCGGTCGAGGGCGGCATGGGCATGTATCAGACTCGCGAATACTACGAGCGCGGATACGCGTTCGGCCATTACGAAGCGCCGGCGAAATTCGCCAAGGACAGCCCGGTGCGCCCCTACGAGGGCACGGGCTTCGGCCAGAAATACCGGATGCACCCGTTCGCGGCCGCCGTGGCTCGCATGCAACTTAAGGAACTGGACGCCCGCAACGCGCTCGTGGAGAAAAACGTGCGCGCGATGAACGACCGGCTGACACAGTTGCCGGGCATCGCCGAGCCGCGCTGCCGTCCAGACCAGAAGCGCGCCTACTATCACCAGAACATGCTGCTGATGGACTTCAAGAAGCTTGGCTTCACGCGCGATGCGTTGGTGAAGGCCCTGAAGGCTGAGGGCGTCAGCGCTGGCTTCTGGGATTATCCGCAGCAGCACACGCTGAAAATCTACTCTGAGGCGAAGTGGTGGCACCACGCGCCGAAGATCCCGGACAAGATGCCCGGCTGCGAATACGTCAACGCCAACCACATCTTCCTGCCGCTCTTCTACGGCGAAGCGCCGGAGTTGATCGAACAGTATGTGAAAGCATTCGAGAAGGTCTGGGCGCACCGCGACAAACTAAAGGCGTAGCAGCTTCAAGTGCAGCGGTCGCGCAGAGTCGCGATTGATTGAAGGAAAACTTTCAACGAAACGCCCGGCGTTTCGGCCGTAGGAAGTGGTGTGACTCAAAGAAGAATACGTTATGAAGCAACAAGAAACCGACCGCCGTGTGTCCCGTCGCGAATTCATCCAAAGCAGCGCTGCGGTGGCCGCTGGTGTCGCCGTCGGGCTGAAACCGACTTACACCATTGCCGCCGGCAATCCGAAACGCGCCGACACCAGCAGGATCCTCAACTACAATCCCGACATGGAATACCGCCTCTGCGGCAAGACCGGCTGGATGATCTCGGCCGCGTGCCTTGGCGGCCACTGGAAGCGCGTCAACAACATGGTGCCGGGATTGTTCAAAGGCCAGAGCTGGCTTAGCGCCGACGTGAACAACGCAGACTTCTGCAAGAACCGCCGCGACGTCGTCACCCGCTGCATCGAGCGCGGCATCAACTACATTGACTCCTGCACCCACAGCGAGATCGTGACTTACAGCAAGGCGCTCAAAGGCCGCCGCGACAAGATGCATCTGGGCTGGTCGTGGTATGAGCACGAGGCGCGCCGGCCGGAATTCCGCAAGGCGGAGAAGCTCATCGAGACGCTCGACGCCAGCTTCAAGGAAACCGGCGAGCAATACGTGGACCTGTGGCGGATCACCTGCATGTCCGGCGCACGCAAAGGCCCCAACGGCGAGCAACTCATGGCGCACACAGAGGAGGAATCCGCCGAGATCGCCAAGGCGTTGGAGATTGCCAAGAAAGCCGGCAAGGCCCGCTGCACCGGCGTTTCCTCGCACGACCGGCCGTGGCTCGAATACATGATCAAGACCTTCCCGAAGCAGATGGACGCCGTGGTGACGCCCTACACCGCGAAGACGAAAGTTCTGGAGCAGGACAGCTTTTTCGAGACGGTGCAGCGGTGCAACTGTGGCTTCTTCGGCATCAAGCCGTTCGCCGACAACACCCTCTTCAAAGGCAACGGTGCGTTGGACAGCGCGACGGCGGAGGAAGACAGCCGCCTCGCCCGCCTCGCCATTCGCTACATCCTCTGCAATCCCGCCATCACCGCGCCCATCCCCGGCATGATCAACGCGCAACAGGTGGACAACGTCGCGCTCGCCGTCAAGGAACGCCGCGAACTCGATGTGAAGGAGAAGGCCGAGTTGGATGCTGCGATGGAGCTTGCGTGGACGAAACTCTCGCCTCACTACCAGTGGTTGAAGAACTGGGAGTATGTGTGATTGTGGAATGCGGCATTCAGATTGCAGAATGAAGCGGTTGAGAATCGCTGTCTGCATCGTCACGATCGCGCTTGCCATGACCGTGCTGGCCGCGCCGCCGCCATTGAAGGTGGACAAGTCCGCGCCGTTGCTGCTCGACGACGCGCCTGCCGCCAAAACAGCGCCGGCTTTGCCGAGGCTCATCTGCTATGACTGCCACGGCAACTTCCGTGAAGAGCTGCTCGCGCTCAAGCACGCGAACAACAAAATCACCTGCGTGACCTGTCACGGTGACTCGTCGGCCCACGCCAGCGACGAAGGCAACATCACGCCACCCGAAGTGATGTATGCGCGCGATGCCATTGCGAAGAAATGCCAGAGTTGCCACAAGGAGCACACCGCGTCCGCCGCCGCCGTCGCCGCCCGCCGGCAGGAGCGTGGTTTGCAGACGATGGAAGCCAAGGACATCGTTTGCACCGACTGCCACGGCAAACACCGCATGAACGTGCGGGTTATCCACTGGGACAAGAACACAGGCAAGCTTCTCGGTGGCGGGAAGAAGCGCGCGGAGTGATCGTTTACTGCGCCGCCTTCGCATTTCCGGCTGTCGAAAAAATTCGACGCCATTGCACGGCTCATGTAAGAAGCAGCCCATGAATCCGAAAAACCTGCTGACGGAACTCTCCGCCCGGCCCCTTCTTTGCGACGGTGCCATGGGCACCCAACTCATCGCCGCCGGCCTCGCGCCCGGCGACTGCGGTATGTTGTGGTGCATTGAGAAACCCGAAGTCGTCGAAGGCGTGCATCGCCGCTATCGCAGCGCCGGTTGCGACCTTATCACGAGCAACTCCTTCGGTGGCTGCGTCACCAATCTAGTCTCCCATAACCTGCAATCGCGCGCCGACGAACTCAACCGCGCCGCTGCGCAGGTCGCGGGCCGCGCGGCCGGCGAAGGCGCGTGGGTGCTCGCCGACATCGGGCCGTTCGGCGGATTTCTCGAACCTCTTGGCGAGATGACCGCCGACGAACTGCTCAAGCTTTTCGTGCAGCAAGCCGCCGCGCTCAAGTCTGGCGGTGCCGACGCCGCGCTCGTCGAGACGATGACTGATCCAGCCGAGGTGATTGTCACAGTAAAAGCAGCGAAGCAGGTCGCCAACTGGCCCGTGATCGCGACCTACGCGTTCGACCGCGGCGACGGGAAGAATTACCGCACAATGATGGGCACCACCGTCGAGGTGGCGATGAAGGAAACCATCGCCGCCGGCGCGGACATCGTCGGCGCCAATTGCGGGACCGCGATGAACCTCGAAGACTACGGGCGGCTCGCCGAACAGATGGTTCGCGCCGCCGGCAAGACACCGGTCATCATCCAGCCGAACGCTGGCGCGCCGCAGAACGTTGGCGGCAAGGACATTTATCCAGCGACTCCCGCCGAGATGGCCGCGCTGGTGCCCGTGCTGCTCAACGCCGGCGTGCGGATCATCGGCGGTTGCTGCGGCACCTCACCCGACCACCTGCGCGCGATGGGCGAAGAGTTGCGAAAGAAATCGTAGGCCAAACACTCCTGTCTGGCCCACGTCAGCGCGCGAACTCTCAACTTTTGGCGTTTCTTTGCAGCCGGCATCGCTAGAATGCGCGGCGAGAAATCATGTCCGACAAGAACCAATTCAGACACCCGATGGCGGCTTACGTCGCGCCGTTTGTGACTTACCTGGTATTTTTGATGATGGAACAGGCCGGCGTTGCGTCGGTGTTCGTGCTTTATCCGATCAAGACGCTCGCCGTCGTGGCGGTGCTGGTCTGGGCGTGGCGCTGCGTGCGCGAGGATTTGCGCGAGCGGCGCGGACTGATGTTCGGCGCGCTGGTCGGCATCCTCGCACTCGGCATCTGGATCGGGCCGGAACTGCTGAAGATAACCAAGACCGATTTCACTGTCGGCGGCTTCAACCCGACCACGCTCGACGCTCCGCGCTCCACGCTCGCGATCATCTCCCGTGTCGCTGGCGCGGTGCTGGTGGTGCCGATCATGGAGGAGCTGTTCTGGCGCGGTTGGATGATCCGCTGGTTGATAAAGCCGAATTTCCGCAGTGTGCCGCTCGGCACGTTCACGTGGGAATCGTTCGGCATCACGGTCCTGATGTTCGGCATCGAACACAACACCCTATGGCACGTCGGTATGATCACCGGCGCGCTCTACAACTGGATTCTCTACCGCACCAAATCGCTCTGGGCCTGCATCGTTGCCCATGCTGTCACCAACCTCCTGCTGGCCATCTACATCCTGGTTACCGGTAAATGGGGTTATTGGTGAGCCGCCACGTGGCGGTAAATCCGCACGAGCCGGCCTGAAAACGATAGCGGTGTTGGCGGCTGCGTCCGCTCTGGTGGAAAACTTGCCATCAACTCAAATTCTTTGGACGTCCCCGGCCTCGCGTGATCTTCAACACGCACGGCGAACTCGTGCGGCGCTTTTGGATTGCTCACCAGCCGCACGTGGCTGAAATCGAACGCCGGCATCTCGTAAGGCCCCGGCGATTTCGGCGTCGCCACAGCGCAGCCCGCCGGCAACTCGCGATTGATGAACTCGCCCGCATCGTCACGCGACGTAAGCGTGAAACTCACCAGATACACCGCCGTCGCGACAACACACGCCAGCGCTATGAGCACCGCCGCCCCGCCTCGTGCCCAACGCGGCCATGAACCGGTCAGCGCCGCCGCGATGAGCAAGCAGAGCAGCGGCAACACGACCATCGCAAACCGGATGCTCAACGCTTCGCCCGCGTCGGAGCCGGCCAGCCACGCACTCAACAACAGTCCCGCAGCCGTATAGCTCACCAGCGCGCGGCCCGCGGCAGACCCGGTCCACAGCGTCACCGCGCCGAACACCGCCGCGCCAATGCCGACCAGTCCGAGGGCGTTGGACAGCGGCCCGATGCAAAACATGAAAATGTTCTCCACACCCGCCAGCGGCGCGCGGAACTGCCGGAAGCGCGCCAATTCCTCGCACAAGACGTCGAAGTTGGTCCAGCAGTAAGGGTTTAACGCCAGGTAGAACGCCGACGCCATCAACAGCGCCAACCCCAGCGGTCGCGCGACTGTAACGCAGAGCTTCGCAAACAGGCTGAAGCCCGTCCTCCAACCGCCGGCCCGTTGGAGTTCAGGCTTCAGCCTACTCTCCGAGGCGTGCGCAGCGAACAACGCCACCGCCGGCAGCACGAGGAAGCTCAGCGCTGCGTTCAACGCGCATGCCGCCGCCGCTCCAGTCGCAGCTGCTGCGCCAAGCCAGCAACGCAGACTCGGCCCGTTTGCTGTTCGCCACGCCAGCCACGCCGCCAGCGTTCCGTAGAAAGTTGCCGGCAGATGCGGATTGATGACGTGCGAGAACGCAAGCGAAGGCTGCGACAGCAGCCACAGCAACGCCGCCACAATGCCGATCCATTTTGGATTTTGGATTTTGGATTTTGGAGTGTCGTTAGCGATGCCGCAGGCGAAGAGGAACAAAAGCACGCCGATGCCGACGTTGTAGAGCACCATCAACAGGCGGCCGGCGACGTAGAGTCCGGCAATGTGCTTGGGATGATCGGCGTAGTGCGTGACGTCGCTCGCTATGTGACCAAAGCCGAGCGCGTGCGCTATTGCCATCGCCGCACCAGTGCCATAAACGTGCAAGCCGCCGTATTCGACCATGCGCGGATTGAAGTCGAGCTGGCGCGGTCGCATGTTTGCCAGCGCCATCAGCGTCAGCGGCTCGTCCGGCGAATCGGAAAAGAGCAGGTAGCGCCGCACCAGCCGCGGCAGATCGAACTGCTCCTCCGCCGGCTGCGTCGAGAGGATGGCGGCCTGACTTCGGCGAGCATCCAATTCGCGCGAAGTCCGCGTGCTGAGTTCGGCGCGAGCTTTCGTCAGGCTTTCGCCGAGCAACGCCGCGCGCCGTGCCGACGGCAGACCCCAACCGATGCCGGTGAGGCCGAGCGTCAAGCCGATGACGGCGATGGCGATGAGGCTAAGCCAGTTTCTTGTCTTCATAACGAAACGCCGCGGCGGCCATCACGCAAATATACGGCATCACCGGCAGCGCGAAGCGCACGTCGGCGATGACAAGCGCATGGAGCGCCCACGTGTAAAGCACAACGGTGAGCAGTTCGGCCGGCGGCCGGCGTCGCACCGCGCCGGTTACCGCGAGGCCGAGGTAAACCAGTTGCAGCAGCGCCACTGCCCACCACACTCGGCCGGAGGCGTTGACGAACCAGAACATCACAGCCTTGCGCGCACACATCAGCAGCGCGTGAGCCGGCTCGGCGACGATGTTTTGCAGCGTGAGCCGGTAAAACAGCCGGTCGAGTTGGACGGGATTCAGGTCGGCGTGCTCGCCGCGGATGCGGTCGAGTTCGGCCTGCCAGAGCGGCTTGTTGGTTTCCCAATCGCCGCGCGTTGGCCACCAGTTGGTGACGTAGGCGGTGAACCCGCCGCGCTCGGTCGCCACCGGTAACAGTTCGCTAGTGACAACATAGTTGCGGATCGTCCACGGCGAGATGACGGCGAGCATCACAGCCAGTGTCACCAGAAAGGCCTTTCGTGGCGGTGCCCACCACCGTCGCAGCAGCGGCAGCAGCAAGTAGCTTGGTTTGCAGAGGTTGATCACCGCCAGCCCGACGCCGGAAGCCACGGGCCGCTGCCAGCACCAGACCGTCACCGCCAGCACCAGCGTCAACGCGATTTCCTTGTTCATGAATGCGACGCGCCACCACGCCAGCGGATAAACCGCGTAGAGCCACGCGGCAACCAGCGCCGGCTTTTCGCCCCACAGTCGCCGGCCCAGCAGGAACACCAGCCAAACCGTGCCACAATCCATCATTGCCTGCGCCAGCCGCACCGCCGTCAGCGAGCCGCCGCACGCTGCCACAAAAAGCGGATAAGCCGGGCCGCGCTCCACATCGCGCCATTCGCCGCGCCAGATGCTTTGTGCGATGGCGGTGTAGTTGTCGGCGTCGAAGCGCAGCGGCAGATGCGGCTCGATGGCGGGCAGCACTGCGAAAACAAAACCGAGCCGCAATGCCAGCGCGGTCAGTAGTAAAACAGTCAGTCGCACGGCCGCAGCGTAGCGGGAGAAGACGCCGCGCGCAATCGCTTCGTCCCGGCTTTCGCCCTACGGCGCGCGGTTGGCTGGCTCGGATGCAGGCGGAAGTGTCTCGCGCAGTTCCGAGAGCAGACCGATGAAGTGCGGCGCGACGCGGATGAACTGGCTGAAGCTCTTGCCCATGCCACTCATCGCGCCAATGGCCGGGTCGGTGCCTTTCTGAAGATGCAGCGCCAGTTTTGCGTCCGGCTTTCCTGCCTTCTGGCTGAGCCGATACGCGTAGCTGATGCCATCGAAAAGCAGGAAGTTCGACCACGGTCCCTTCGACGAGACTGGGCAACTCGTGTAGCGGAACCCGCCGACGCTTTCTTCCCACATGTCATCAATCAGGAAATGCGCGCCCATCGTGATGCTCCGGGCCACGCGCGGGTCGGCGGTTTCGAGGTGATACCACTTCAAGCCCGTCAGGAGCACGCCGACCATGAAGCCGGCGTTGCCGTAGTGCGCCGGCTCGCACAGGCAATGGCCCGGCACCATCATCCGCCGCCAACCGCCGCCTTTCGTGTTGAACTTCGGCTTCGGCGTCTGCCGCTCCAGCACGCGCTCGACCATGATCCGCGCCGCGTTGAGGTAGAACGGGTCGCCCGTCGCGCGATAGACCGCCATCGTCAGGATGAGGTGCCAGCCGGAGTCGCGGCAGTTGGAGAAATCGTAATTCATCATCCGCCAGAAGCCGTAGTGGTCGGCGATCTTCAGCCCTGTCTCCAGCGAACGCTGGTCGCCCGTGAGGAAGTAATGCTCCATGTGTCCCTCGCACCACGTGTGCGACACCGTGAAGCCGCCGCGCGCGGTGCCTTGGTTGCGGCCGGGCAGCGGACTCTTGCCTAGATAGTCGCCGACGTGGCCGATGCAGTGCGCATAAACGCAGCCGACGCGCTCTGGCTTGGCGTGATAGTGGACCGTGTCCACGTCGCGGTTGTGCGTCTCGGCCTCGTCGCCCGCCTGCAGGAACCGCCGGTCTCCGCTGCGCGCAAACTGGAGGAAAAACGCGTGCTGCGTGTCGTATTCGATGTTGCCCCAGTTGATGATGCGCTCGCCCCACCAATCGCCGAAGTTGAACTGGCCGAACTCGCGGTTGCGCTCGCGGTTTTTGAGATAAGCGTCGAGCGTGTCGGTCACCTTCTTGTCATAGTCGCCCACGACGGCGCGCTGCGCATCAGCCACCGTCAGTTCGCCAAACGCGCCCGAGTCGGCATACCACTTCGGCGGCGCGGCGGCGAACAGCGGCCGGTCCAGCGGCGGCGTGCTGCCGTCAAGGCCGAGCCAAACCTCGTGGGTCTTGGTCATGCCCTGCCTGAGCTTGTAGCCGCCGGCGTCGAACCAATAGTAAAGCTTGTGCCAGTCGTGGTTCTTCTTGTTCGACAAATCATACTCGTCGGCCTTCAGCCGCGGCATCAGCCAGAACGTTGCGCCGCCTGGGCCGACTTCGAGGTCCTTCGGATAGTTCTGCCAAAAGTCGCGCGCGAACACCGGCCCGACCGCGCCGCTGAAACGCTTGCCACCACCGTCGCTGGACTCGAAACGGTCGTCGGTGTGCTGCCGCACAAAGCGCGCCGGGCCGTGCGCCTTTGGCAGCCGCCACGCGAGGCTGCGGATGGTCGTGAGCTCGTTCGTGGACTCCGCGTGGCCGACCGTAAGCAACACGCGCGCCCACGGCAGGCCGGGATAGACATGCACACGTGCGTCGTAGGCAAACGCCGACTCACCGAGCTTTTCCGCCGCGTGCAGGCCGCGACGCAATCCACCGCCGTCTTCTTGCGCCAGACCGGCGATGCATGCTTTGTGTTCCTTGCCCGACGCGTCGGCGAGGAGCAACTCCCCGCAATCCGGCGTCGTTGCCTCCCGCTTCGGCTCGTGGTGCGAGGCTTTCGGCCCGAACTCCAGCGTGTAATCCGCCGCGCCGCCGCTGTGGCGGAAGTCGAGCAACACCCACTTCGCGCTGCCGTCGGCCCAGCGGCCAGTCACCGCCGCTTGCAGCGGCACGACTCCGCCCTTCGCGTCGAGCAACTGGACGTTGCGCGTCGAACCGAGCGCGCCTTTCGGGAACGGCACGCCGCTCGTCACCGGCCAGTCGCGCAGCTTGTCGGCGACATCCGACGGCGGCTCCACGCGCAGTGTCACGCGACCGCTCTGCTTCGTCCGCGGCTCGTCGAACGGCTTCCACATCAGCTTGCGCCAAGCCGTGGCGATCTCGCGTCCGTCGCGAGTCACCGCCGTGATGCGATAGCGCGCCGAATCGCCGGGTTTCATGCCCGACAGCGCCACGCGATGGTTCTGCGTCGCCAGCGGTTCGACGATCTTCTGGCCGTCGCCAAGCTCCACGGTGCATTGCGTCGCCCACGTTGTGATCCAAGTCAGCCGGTTCTCTGTCGCTGCAATTTCGCGGAACTCGTAAAGCGGCGGGCGCGCGGCAGGCTTATTGCGCAGTAGCAATAAGTCCTCGGTGCGGTAGGAAGTTCCGACGCCGAGCGCGCGGAGTTGGATGGTGTCGCCGGGCTTTAGCTCGACCGGCTCGGCGAGGAAGAAGAGATGCTGGTTGTTGTCGTCGAGATCGGCCACCGCCACGCCGCGGCGCTTGCCGTTGACGAGGACGGCGATCCGCTCGCTGCCGGCGCTGTCGTAGAAGATGAAGCCGACGTGGAACCGGCCCGACGCGCCCGACGGCACGGTGGCGGTGATGGTGCCCGTGCCCGGCCCGCGCAACGCGCAGTCGGCGCGATATTCGCTGTGGTCGAAGCGGAAGCCGTCGAGTTTGCAGTCGCGAATCCAGATCGGGATGTTCTTCGGGTCGTCAACGAGCGCGGTGATGCGTTCCAAGCCCCATGTCTGCTCGACACCGACGCTCGCGGTGAGGTCGCTGTCGAGCTGGAGCTTCGGCCGCTTACTGATCGGCGGCCCTTTCGCCTCGAAGTAGCCCGTCCCGTCCACGCCACGATGCGGCTGACTGGTCTCTGAAAGCACGCTCAGCCGGAAATGCGACGCGCCGTCGCGTTGCGCGGGGTCCACGTCGTAGCTGATGAACGCGCTGCCGCCCGCCACCGCCACGCGCGGCGGCGGGGCGATGCGCGTTTTGCCGTCGGGTGTGTAGGCGGTGATACCCGGCAGACCCTCGGAGCAGTGCAGCATGAACTCGCAACCGTGGCCCGGCTGGCGGCCGGTTGTCAGGTTGTCGTCGGCATCGAGATAGAGCAACAGGCTAGAGTTCTCGGCCGAATATGGCGCGAGGAAATCCACGCGCCAGATGAAGCGATTGCCGGCCGCATTGGCGAGCGCGACGCGCTTGATGGTGCGCGCCGGATCGGCGGGCGGCTTGGCAGCCTTCGCTGCCGGTCGTTCCCAGATTGTGACGAAGCTTTCCTTCGCCTGCGGATCGCAACCCAGTGCGGTCTTTGCCTCGGCGGGAATGGTGTCCTGATTCGTGTCTTGTGCCGAGGCGAGAGCAAGCGCGCAAACGGCTCCTGCGAGAAGGCTGTGTTTTATGCGGGAGGGCTTCAATCGTGGTTTCATTGTGTCGCCTTTCTTAAGCTCCGACCTGCGGAGCCATTCCTACCACGGCAGAAGGCCCGACGGCAAACCTGGCCTTGCGCGACGATCAGCGAAACAAACTGCGAACCAGAACGTGATCTTCTTGCTGCGTTACTTCCACTCGCCTGTGTTCGCTTGGAACAGGCGTTTGCCGGCGCTTTTCGCTCGCATCGTGATCTCGGACAACTGCACGCCCAGTGTGCGGTCGTCGTTGGAGGCGGGATTGAGGCGAGCCGGGATCCAGCCTGCGCAAACGACTTTTAGCGTGAGGTGGTCGGCGCTCGTCGGCGGCAGTTCGGCGGTCAGGTTCGTTGCGCCGGCCTTGAACGACGCGACTCGTTTGCCATCCAGATAGAGTCCCGCGCCCGGCGAAACGGCGGCCTTTGGGACGTGCAGCTTGAGTGTCAGCGTATATGGATCGCCGGGAATGACCGGCAGTCTCAACAGCGACTCCGCGGTGGACCAGCGCATGGCGCGCTCGCGCCCATGCCAACCACGCAGGTATCGGCCGTCGCCCTCCGCGCCGACAGCCACGCAGTAATTCTTTCTAGCCTCAGCCGTCCACTCCGCCGGCGAGGATTCATTGGCGGACAGTTGCGTTCGCTTACCGGCGTGATTCTCCGCCTCGAATCCGCCCGACGCTTGGTTCCCGATCAACAGCGCCGACGCGACCAGCTTGGCGACCTGCACGTGTGGTCCTTCCTGGTCAAAAGTGCAGCCTTGGACGATGGCGCGGCCGGCGTCGAGTTGGATGGCGGGCGAACCAGCACCTCGGACATCCCAGTTCACGAAGTTGCACGCGCTTGCGGTAAACTGTCCCGACGGACTGCGCATCCAGACGCAGCGGTCAATCGGCCCCCAGAAGGAGCAGTTGACCAGACTGACCTTGCCGACTGCGTTCGTTCCGATCTCCAGGCACACGGCGTCCTTGCTGCCCCAGCGGCCGACGAACTCGCCATTGGTGATCAGCAGGCCGGGACGCTGCGCTTGTTCGACGACCACCGCGCGCTGGCACGAATCGGCGCCCAAGCCGAGGAAGTTGCCGTTCGCGCTGCCCGCCTTCGTTTCGGAGAACTTGTAGCCGATGCCGTAGCCGAAGCAAAAGGTGTTGAAGACGTAGTGCCAGTCGGTGCGAGCGAGTTCGAATGCGACGCCTTGCGTGTTGATCCACTTGCAGTAGGGGTCATCGTGTTTGTAGTGAACGCCGAAGGGCCAGAAGTGGACGTTCTCGATGCGGCCGATGTCGTAGCACTCGTCCACATAGATGCCACGCTTGATGGGATAGCCGGTGACGTTGCGCACCAAATGACGGGCTGCATGCACCAGCTTGATGCCCTCGTAGGGGTTGAGGAGGAGACAGTTCTCAATGCCCACGTTTTCCGCATGCTGAGCCAGCACGCATGGCGGATAGGGAACGGGCGGCACGTCCGTCTGCTTCCACTCCGGATAAGCGACGACCAATCCGGCGATGGCGGCGTTGCTGCCCGCCAATCGGATGAACGGTGCGCCTTGTTCCTGTCCGCGCCCCGCATAGGCCAACAGCACCGAACCGCTGAGTTCGCGCGCTTTGTTGCGCTGGAGGGTCGGCGGCACGCGGAAGACCCCTTGGAGCGTTACTCCCGCCGGGACTGACAACGTTCCCTTGATCACATATCGGCCGGCCGGCACGTCCACGACACCGCCGCCGGCGCGGCCCGCGTCATCTAGTAATCGCTGGAACACCACCGTGTGGTCGGTCTTGCCGTCACCGACAGCGCCGGCGTCTTTCACGTTCCAACGCGTGGGGATCGGTGCGGGAGCCTGTTCTCCGGCGAACGCTTTGCACACGACAACCATCAGGAAGGTTGCAACGCACAACAGGGAACCTCCGAAAATCTCTTTATGAAGCGGGGTTGATTGTTGAAGTTTGGTTTTCGATGCGACCGGTTTCATGGCTGTGATAGTTTCTTATTTGCTGGATTGTCCGCGCGTTCTTGCATTGATCTTCACTGCTCCGGTTTGTGGCAATGAAAACACGTTTTTCATTAACTTGCCCAAGGAAATCTCGCCGGTGCATGGTTGGTTGTGTCTCCGCTTGCTGATGACCAATTCAGAGTCTCTTCAATGGGGCTGCTCACCGGTCTTCAATTCGAAGCTTCACGGGCATGTCGTTCTTCTGTGGATCGCCGGGCGTGCTGCGGCCGCGGGTAATGTGCTGTCGAAGTCGCTTAAGCAGTGCATCAACCACGTCGGGATGTTGCGCCTGCACATTGACGGTCTCTCCCGGATCGTTCTCGATGTTATACAACTGTATTGGCGGAAGCCCTTTGACTGCAGCTTCCGAGTCCGATGTGTCTTGTGGGACGCCTTTCTCCCAACACCACCGCCGGCTGACTCCGTCGCCGGCACAGACCGACAGCTTCCAAGGGCCTTTTCGGATGGCCAGCACGTCGGCGAAGTAACTCTGATGCACGAGATCCTCGCGCACCGCCACGTCCCTGCCTTGGAGCAACGGCAAGAGGCTGACGCTGTCCTCGCCGGCGTTCTCCGGCAGTTTGGCTCCCACTATGTTCGCGCAGGTGGCCATCCAATCGCTCAAACAAACAACCTGCTTGGATCGGCTGCCGGGCTTGATCGTGCCCGGCCAGCGCACCACCAGGGGCACGCGGTGCCCGCCGTCGGAGATGTCGCACTTGTAGCCACGATATGGCCCGCCTACCCGGTGCCCGGCCTTCTGAAACGGCATGATGCCCGTATAGCCGCAGTGCCCGTTGTCGGAAGTGAACACGAGCAGCGTGTTCTCCGCTACGCCGTGCTTTTCGAGCGCCTCCATGACGCGGCCCACGGCGGCGTCCGTCTCGATGATGAAATCGGCTACGTCACTAATGCCGCTCTTGCCGCGAAAGGGTTTGGACGGAACGATCGGCTCGTGCGGCGACGTCAGCGAGAAATAGAGAAAGAACGGGGCGCGCGTCTTGGCCTGCCGGGCGATGCACTCTTCCGCATGCTCGACGAGTGTGGGTAGGATGCGGTCGAATTCCCAGCCGGGCGCCATCGGGCCTGGCGGCCCCGAGTGCATGAGGTCGTTGATTGTCCTTCGATCCGTCGGCGCGGCGACCATCCTGTCGTTTCTGATGAACGTGTAGGGCGGTAAATTGGGCAGGTCCACGCCGAAGTATTCGTTGAAACCTCGCGTCACCGGCCCCTCGGCAATCGGCAGGTCGAACACCGGTTCACCCTTGCGCTCAATCAGGAATTCATCCTTTGGGGCGCGTATGATCGAGCCGTTCGGCTGGCGCAGTGGCCAGTTCCACCCCAGATGCCATTTGCCAATGCAAGCTGTGTGATAGCCGTGCTGCTTGAGCACCCCCGGCAGTGTGAGACGATGGGCGGCAATCAGCGGAGAGCCGTAACCACGCACCACGTGCTCGCGAAGCGGCGAGCGCCAGCAGAAACGGCCGGTAAGCAGACTATAGCGGCTCGGCGTGCAGAGCGCCGCGCCGGCATGGGCGTCGGTGAAGAGCATCCCCTCGCGCGCCAGGCGATCCACGTTCGGCGTGGGCACCTTGGCGTGCTGCGGATCCATGCACCGCACGTCACCATAGCCTAGGTCATCGGCAAGGATAACGACGATGTTCGGCCCGGCTGCTGCCGCGAACACCTCGCCAACGACAGAAACCGCAAGGATTGTCGAACACAGTAGCGTTTTCGTGGAACGCATGGGCCGGGTTTCCGGGCGTCTGCCAACGACCTATAGTCCCGCGACCTGCCAGCCTTTGCGGTAGGTGCGGCGCAGGAGACGGTTCGCCTTTGGGTCGTTGGCGATTTTCATGCCAACCGCGTCCCATTCCAGCACCGTGCCGGGCACGCGGATCGCCACGGTGCCGAGCAGGATCGCCTCAGCCATCGGGCCGGTCTGGCCGAAGTGCGACTCGGTCATCTCGCCGCCAAGGCAGGCGTCCGCGAAGTGATGATAATGATTGCGCGGCGACGGCTTCGGGCGCGGGAGGTCCTTGAACTTCTCGCGCGGGAACAGCAGCGGCCCCGTGCCGAGTTGCACCAGCAGCGCGCCTTCGGAGCCGATGATCATCGCTGATTCCTCCGGATACTTCTCCAGACTCGCGATCTTCTGCACGTCGGCGGGCGGGAGCATCTCACCGTCGAACCACTCCACCGTCAGTTCCTTGCCGCCCGTCAGTTTGCTACCGGGAAACATCCATGTGATGTGCTGGCACTGCGGCCAGTTGTCGGCGCGGCGCTCGGGCGATTCTTCCCATGACTTTTGCACCTCGGCAACAACGGTTCTTGGCGCGGTGAGGCCGAGACCTTTCCAGACGCAATCGAAGACGTGGCAGCCGATGTCGCCCGACCAGCCGGTGCCGAAGTCCTGCCACGCGCGCCACTTCGTCGGATGATAAATGCCCGGCGCGAACGGCCGCTCCGGCGCGGTGCCGAGCCAGAGGTCCCATGCGAAGTTTGCGGGCGGCGGCTCGCCCTGAGCTGGACGCGGGCCTTTGAGCCGGTAGTTTTCGACCGCGCCCGTGCGGTTCGAGCAGAGGATCACGCGCTTGGCGTTGCCGAGGACGCCGTCGCGCAGGAGCCGCACTGTCATGCGGTCGCCCATGCCGGAGGCAAACTGTGTGCCGAGTTGCGTGACGACGCGCGCGGCCTTGGCGGCCTTGGCGAGGGTGCGGCACTCGGCGACGTCGTGACAGAGCGGCTTCTGGCAATAGACGTGTTTCTTCGCGCGCAACGCCGTCATCGTGATCGGCGCGTGCATGTGGTCGGGCACGGTGACGTTGACAGAGTCAATCTTGCCGCCTTCCTTCGCCAGCAACTCGCGCCAGTCGGTGTAACGGCGCGCGTTGGGTAGCAGCGCCGCGGCTTTGTCCAAATGCGCTCGGTCCACGTCGCAGATGGCAGCGATCTCCACTTTGGGATGCGACTTGAAGTTGTTGAGGTCGTTCCAGCCCATACCGCCGACGCCAATGCAGGCGTGACTGAGCTTCTCGTTGGAGGCGAAACCATCACGGCTTATCGCGAACGTCGTTAGACCCGCGGTGGTGGTCTGGAGAAAACTGCGGCGAGAAATGCTGCTTGTCATGACATGTTCCTTTCAAATCAACGCGCCTGCAATGTTACCCGACAAACCGCCGGAATGCCCGCCATTATGTTCGTCGTTCAGCGCCCGCCCATCAGGTGGCTGACGATGAAGCGTTCGAGGCCCTCGTAGTCGCGCGCGGCGATGAAGGCGGCTTCCTTCTTGCGGTCGAGCGTGCGGACCTTCTCGACCAGCGCGAGGAAGAACGCGCGGCTGTTGGCCAGATGTTTGACGCCGTCTGTCTGTCGCGTGGCACGCATGGCTTTTACGTCGAGACCGATGAACTCGCCTTTGCTGCCGTAGCCGGCCTCCTCCAGCACGCGAATCTGGTTGAACGCGCGGCGGAGATCCACCGCGCCGAAGGACTTGTCCTCGTCGAACTTCAGTCCGTTCTGGTCGTTGAGATGCACGCTCCAGAGCTTGCCGTGGGCCAGCGCGTAGGCCATCTCGTCGGACGGGTCGAGGCCGGCGAGGATGGCGTGGGCGCTCTCGATCAAGCCGCCGACGCGCGAGGGGTCGTCGGTGCGGTAGGCCAGCCCGATGGCGTGGCCGATGGTCGGGATGTAGGTGTGGTCCATCGGCTCGTTGGGCTTCGGCTCAATGGCGATGCGGATGCCGCGGTCGTAGGCGAGCATCTTGTTAATGGCCTCCAGCAGGTGCTCCACGGCGAGGCGGGCGTTTTTCGCTTCGCGGATGTAGGTGCCTTCGCGCGCGAGCCAGATCACCATCAGGTCCGTGCCGAGGGCGCGCATGATGTCAATGGTCCTGAAGCTGCGGTCCAAGGCGTATTGGCGGTCGGCGGCGGAGTTGGAGGTGTAGCCGCCGTCAATGGTGTGGGGATTGAACCAGAGCCGCGGCGCGACGAACTCTGCGACGAGGCCGTGGTCGTCGAGCTGGCGTTTGACGACGCGGGCCTTCGAGATGATCTGCGCGGGCGTCATCGCGTCCATGCCGGGCACGGCGTCGTCGTCGTGGAACTGCACGCCGTCAAAGCCGAGCTTCTTGTAGAGCGGGAGTTTCTTGCCGAAGGCGATGGGCTTGCGGGTTTCGGGGCCGAACGGGTCGGCGCCTTCGCTGATGTTCCAGGGGCCAAACGAGAAACGGTAGTTGGTAGGTGCGCTCATATAGATCCTTTGTTGAGTTGTTGCGCGCACTCTACCCGATGGCGGCTTTCACTCGCTACGCTTCGATGCTCAAACGCTGGCACTATCATCTCATCACTGACGTTGCCTTTTCCTGCGCTTGGTGCCAATCATGCCAGCCATGCAGCCGCCACGTGAAGACATCCGCCTCGGCACGGGCCAGACGTTCCGCCTGTTGCGCTGGAGCCACAACGTCCGGCGCGTGGAAGCCGTGCTTGCACCCGGCAAGGCTGTCCCGCTGCAAGGCTACGGCGACCACTGGCATTACCACCGCGAGACCGAGCTGACACTCTTCCAGCGCGGAGCGGGCACGCGCTTCGTGGCCGACTGCATCGAGTTGTTCGAGTCGGGAGACCTTGTGCTCATCGGCGCGAACGTCCCGCACTACTGGCATTTGCGCGGCGACTCGGCGGGGCTTGCGATCCAGTGGGATTTTCCGCTCGAACACGGTATCTGGAGTTTCAACGAAGCCGCTCCGCTGCGCGCGCTCGCCGAGTCCGCCCGGCGCGGTCTGCACATCCGCGGCGCGACGGCGGACACTGTGCGGCGGCTCATGGAACAACTCGCCGCGCTCACCGGCCTGCCGCGGCTCGCCGCGTTCCTGAAACTCCTCTCCGAACTGGCCGCCGCGCCCGCGCGGGATGTCTGTCCGCTGGCCGCGCGTCCATTCTCCCTCTCCGGCACCGACGAACAACAAGAGGCCGTGCGCCGCGCCGTGAGCTATATCATCGCCAACTACCGCGAGCCGGTGCGCCTGCCGGAACTGTTGCGGCTCGCGGGGATGAGCCGCGCGACGTTCGCACGCCAGTTCCATCGCCACGCGGGCAAGTCCTTCTCGACCTTTCTCAACCAGGTCCGTCTCCAAGCCGTCTGCCGCGCCCTCCGCGACACCGCCGAGCCGATCAGCAGCATTGCGCTGGGAAACGGCTTCAACCAGTTGTCGTTCTTCAACCGGCTTTTCCGCCGTGAATTTGGCATCAGCCCGTCCGATTATCGGGCGAAGAAGCGCGTCAGGGCTGCTTGAGTGGATCGTCGGGGAGTTTTTCCACGAACGGGTCGCCGTCGGCTTTCATCACATCCAGCAGGCGGCGATGCATCTGGCGCACGAGGTTGGCGTGCTGGGGCGCGTCGGCCAGGTTTTTGTTTTCGTCGGGATCGGCTTGGAGATCGTAGAGCGCGACCATCTTGGGCTTTGGGCCGAAGACGTATTTGTAATGGTCGATGCGGATCATGCGCTGGTGATCGGCGCGTTGGCAAAAGGCGTAGTCGCGCCACGGCACGTCGCGGCCCTCGATCAGCGGACGCAGAGACTGGCCGTGGAGCCGTTCGGGGATGGACTGGCCGATGTAGTCGAGGATGGTGGGCATCACGTCTATCTGGCTCACCGGTTGGCGCACGACCGTGCCGGGCTTGATGACGCCCGGCAGGCGCATCAGGAACGGAATTCGCACGAGGTCGTCGTAGAAGCCGGCGATGGATTTGCCGATGCAGCCGTGCGCGCCAACCATGTCACCGTGGTCGGTGGTGAAGATGACGAGCGTCTTCTCCGCGAGGCCGAGTTCGTCGAGCTTCTTCAGGATGCGCCCGACCTGGTCGTCAATGTATTTGACCATGCCATGATAAATGGCGGCGTATTCGCGCAGGCCCTCGTCGCCGGCGAGGTCGCCGAGGCGTTTGCTGGGCCCGCGCGCGTCCCAATCGGGCAGCGTCCGGGTGCCGAGCAGCGCGATCTTTTTGCGGTCCACCATGCTGTAATATGGCTCCGGGATGACCCAGAGGTCGTGCGGCGGACTCCACGAAACGGTGATCATAAACCGCTCGCGCGCATGTTTCTCAATCAACTGGATCGCCTCGTCGGTCATGCGCGTCTCTGGCAGCAACTCCGGCGGGATGACGGAACGCCCGATGATGCCGATGTAGGCGATGCGGTTCTTTGCGCCTTTGCCGAACTCGCGGTAAGCCTTCTCGATGGCCGGGATCATCTCCACGGGCCGGTTCAGGTATTTTCCGGGACTCGGATGGTTCGCAAACTTTGCCGCCGGCAGTCGCTCTTCGAGGAAGCGCCCATACTCCGGGTTGGTTTTGCCGAGATACGTCCGCGACTCGTAGCAGTCGAAATCGCCTGTGTCGCCCAGATGCCACTTGCCGCGATGCGCCGTGGCGTAGCCGGCACGATGGAGGGTCGTCTCGGTGTTCGGGAAAGCGTTTTGATTGAGCGGTTGTTGTCCCTGATGCCTGCCGTCCACGTTCGTCAAGATGCGATGCCGGTGCGGATAAAGCCCGGTGATGAACGACGCCCGCGACGGCGAGCAGAAGGGCGTCACGCATGTCGCGTTCAGGAACAATGCCCCCTCGCGGCCGATGCGGTCCATGTTCGGCGTGGTGATGTAGCGGTTGCCCGTCAGCGACAGCGAGCGATGGTGCTGTTCGTCGGTCATGAGGAACAGCACGTTGTAGCCGCTGGGCTTTCCGTCGCTGGCTGCTTGCGCCACTGCGACCCAGCCAGCCAGCAGCGTCGCGGCGATGGTTGCGAAGACGGCCGCGCAAAGGATCTGGCGACCTGACAGCGCAGTTGAAGGAAGATGAGTTCGAGAGTGAGGTTCGCCCGACTGAAAGAGGTGCGGTGTGCTCATGCACGAATGCCTAGCACTCCCAAAGGTGTATTCAAGACGATTTTGTGCAGCGCAATTGGGATCAACCGAGACTCGACAAGCGGAGCGCCGCTGCTATCATGCGCGCGGAGTTCCTAACCGAGCTGAAACATGAACTCACGGCCTGCATCGCCCGGATGCAGTTCCTGCCGCGCCCACGGTTGCGGCTGCGCTCTCGTATTGCCCAAGTCCACCCCGTAAGGAGAAACTGCCATGAACCCATCGCACCATCATCATAATTGCCACTGCTGCATTTCGCGTCGCGACTGCCTGAAGTTTCTTTCAATGTCCGCGCTCGGCGCGGGCATGGTCGGGCCGGCGTTGAGTGCCGTCGCCAAAGAGAGGTCGAAGTATGCGAACCCCGATTACGTGGACGTAGCCAAACTGCTGCCGTGCCCCGAAGTGCGGATGGCGGCTGCGATTTTCGAGAAGCCACGGCCCTACTGGCTTGGCTGGCCCGGCACAACTTACGACCTTGATGCCCGCCAGAAGGAATACAAAGCCAAGCTCGCCGATTCCAGCCGCCGGCTTGGCATCACGACCAACCTCGCGCCCAGTCCCATCAACGACGAGGCCGGTGTCGGCGCGTTCATCGAGAAGATCAAGACCGAGAAACCGCACGGCGTGCTGGTGATCCTCCAGAGCATCTTCTGCTGGCCGTGGCTGACGCGGCTCTCGAAGGAAACCGGCGTGCCGCTGATCGTGTTCGCGCCAGTCGGCGTGGCGTTCACGGGCCACGTGCTGCGACTCTCGCGACAGCCGGGCGTCCATGTTGCCTCCACGCTCGAATGGTCCGCCGCTGAGGACGGCATGAGGATGCTGCGGGCGAAGCGGATGTTCGAGGAGACGCGCGTGCTGTGGATCCGCCGCAACGAGCGCAACGAAACCGTAATGGAGCGGCTCGGCGCAAAGGTCCGCGCCATCCCGCGCGACACGTTCAATCTGAGCTTCGACAAACAGGATGTCAGCCCGGAGGTTCGCGACGTCGCCAGCGACATGCGCCGGCGCGCTAAGCGCATCGTCGAGCCGAACCACAACGACTGCCTCAACTCCGCCCGCGCGTATGTCACCGCCAAGCGCCTCATGGCCGACGAACAGGCCAACGCGCTCTCGATGGATTGCCTCGGCATGGTCAGCGCCAAGCTGATGCCCACGCCGCCGTGCATGTCGTGGGCGATGCTGATGGACCAGGGCATCACCGCCGGCTGCGAGGCCGACCTGTTCGGTGCGTTCTCGTTGATGATGACCAGCTACTTGCTCGACCGGCCGGGTTTCATGAACGACCCCGTGCCGGAGACCGCCAAGAACCTGCTCATCGTTGCCCACTGCACCAGCGGCACCAAGATACGCGGGTTCAACAAGTCGGCCGCGCCCTACATCCTGCGCAACCACTCGGAGTCAGCGCTCGGCGTCTCCGTGCAGGTCTTGTGGCCCGTCGGCGACCCAGTGACGCTCGTGCGGTTCAGCAACGCCAACGAGATGATTATTGACACCGGCAAGGTCGTCAGCAACGTCAACACCCCGCCCGCCGGCGGCTGCCGCACGTCCGTGGAGGTTGCGATGGACAACGTCGAGGACTGTCGCGACGTGAAGGGCTTCCATCAGGTCGTCACCTACGGCAACCACCGCCGCATGTTGGAAGCCTTCTGCCAGCTCTACGACATCAAGGTGGTTCGCTCACCGGAGCATCGGCCGGAACCGGAGGCGAAGATTGTATGAACGCGAGGCAACGAGTTGTTGAGGCTTCTGTCGTCGCGTTCGTCTTGTTGCACGCTTCATTCGCGCATGCGGCCGACGGCGTCGCGTTCACCTCGCCGGGCTTTACGCCGTCGCAGATGAACGCCGCGGGCCAGCTCGTCGAGGACTGGGGCGCGGTTGGCGTGAAACTCAGCGGCGAAGGCGTGACTGACGCGGTGCCAGCGGTGACAGCGATCAAACTCGACGGCGTGGTTCCCGCAGCGCAGGCCGTGTCGCGATGCGGGACCGTGGCACTAACGCTGACAGCGTTCCGCGCTCCAGCGTATCCGGCGGGTGTGGACGTGCTCTCCGTTCGAGTCGAGGAGAAGCAGGGCCGTGCCGCGAACGTCACGGTCACGCTCGAACTGCCAGCGAAAGCCAGCGCCGGCCTGCGCACCGCGAGACTCAACGGGCGCGCCGTGCTGACGCTGCCGCCGCGCGAGGAATCCGGCGAGAAAGCCCGCAACTGGGGCCATTGCGACGAAGCGTCGTCGCTGCCGGGCTGGGCGAAACCGGCCGGGCCGTGCGACCCGGCGTTCCGCAATATCCGCGCCGGCATGGGCGGGGCGCCGATCATCTATCGGTTCGCCGTGCGGCCCAAGAGCAAGGCGAATGTCGTGCTCGGCTTCTGCGAAAGCCATTGGGCTGAAGCCGGCCAACGACGGCTGAGTTGCAGGGTCGAGGGCGCGCCGCCGCAGGAGGTGGACCCGATCGCCAAGTGGGGCCGGCACAAGCCAGGCGCGTTGCTGTTCGATGCGCGCGACGAGGACGGCGACGGCAGGATCAGCGTCGTCATCCGAGGTGCGGCGGACGCGAAGGACAAGAACCCAATCCTCAACGCGATCTGGGTTTTCCCCGGCGGCGCACCGCCGGACCTCAAGCAAGTCATCGCCGGCAAGCTGAACTCCGCAGCGCGGCGCTATGTGGATGTCGGCGGCCAGAACGACCAGTCGCTTTATCCCGGAGGCAAGCTGGAGTATCGCCTCTCGCTGCCCGCGCGCGGCTCACAGGAACTGGCGTTTTTCGCCGCGTGCCAAGGTGGTGTTGCGCCGATACCGGACGCCAGCGCATGGACCGCGGAGACGTTGCGCCGCGCCGCCCGCGAGGTCTGGCGCGACTGGCGGGAACGGTAGGCGGTTCCGGTTGGAGCTGTTTGTGCGCCAAGCCGCGCTTGCATCGGCGGCGGCGGTTGTTATTCTTCGCCCGCGTTTTCGAGGACGCGTGGTTTCAAAGGACGGTCGCGCATGAAAGATCTCAAAGCTTGCTTGGCGGAGATGTTTGGCACGTTCGCGCTGGTTTTCACCAGCATTGGTGCGATCTACAACGCCAACCATCAACAGATGGATCTGCTCGGCATCGCACTCGCCTACGGCTTGGCGACGGCAGCAATGGTATCAGCCACCGTCGCCGTTTCCGGCGGTCATCTGAATCCCGCCGTCAGCTTCGGCGCGTTTCTCGCCGGCAGAATGGGATTCGCACAGACCGCCCGCTACATCGTCGCGCAGCTCGCCGGGGCGGCGCTGGCTGGTTTTATCTGCGTAACGGTGTTCAGCACGGGAGTCGTCAGCACTGCAACGCCCAATCTCGGCAAGGACGTGTCCATCGGCACTGCCATCCTCGTGGAGGCGGCGCTGACGTTCCTGGTGGTGTTCGCCATGTTCGGCACCGTCATGGACGCGCGAGGACCGAAGCTCGGCGGGCTTTGCGTCGGCTTGGTCGTGGCTGCGGGCGTGTTATTCGGCCAGCCACTGACCGGCGCGGCCATGAATCCGGCGCGCGCGTTCGGCCCGGCGGTCGTCAGCGGCCATCTTGCGAATCACGCGGTTTACTGGATCGGCCCGATGCTGGGCGCGGCGCTGGCGGGTGTGATTTATGGACGGTTCCTGATCCTGCCGGATGAATTGCCAATGGCACCGAAGAAGAAGTAAAAAGTATCGCGTGTCGCGGATCACAACCATGGCTCATGCTAGAAAAAACTCGCAGTCGAAACCCGAAGGCCGCCGCGTTTGGATTGTGCCCGACGCCTACCTGCCGCCGTTGACGGCGGAGGATGAGGCGAAGCACGCGAGCGGCCAGGGCTACTGGAGCCATGAATCGCTTTGCATTGTCAACACCGGCCCGAAACCGGCGCATTTATCGCTGAACTTTTATTTCGAGGACCGGCCGCCAGTGAAGAACATCCGTGTTACGGTAGGTGCCGAGCGCACGTGGCACATCCGCTTCGACAAGCCGGAGCTGCTCGGCGGTTTCCGCGTGCCGGCTGGCGTGCCTTACGCGTTGAGGGTGGAGAGCAATGTGCCGGTGGTGGTGCAACACAGCCGGCTCGATACGACACAGTCCAACTGCGCGTTTCTCTCCGTGGTGGCACACCCGGTGCGGTAGCCGCGCCGTATCACTACGGCGCCGGCACCAGAGCGGGCGTGATTTTCTTCAGCAGCACCTTCGAGTGCCGGCCGCTGTGGTCGTAGCGTTGCCGCCGATCCGGGGGCAAATCGTCGGGCGTGCCTTCCGCATAGCCAAACTTCTGGAAATACGCGAACGCTTGCGTGGAAAGGGCGAACAACTCGGCTGCGCCCAGTTCGGCGGCGCGAGCTTCAACATAGGTCGCCAGTTTCCGGCCGATGCCCAGGTTCTCATGGCCGGGATTGACGAAGAGGCACGCCAACTCGGCCTTCTTCTGCTCCGGATAAGAATGACACGCGACGCAGCCGACGACGTTCTTGTCTATTTCATAGACGTAGAAATCGGCCAGTTCCTTCTCCAGCGTCGCGCGGGTCCGCTTCACCAGTTCCTCGTTCTGGACGCCGAGCTTGATCAGTTGCTGCAACGCGCGCAGATCCTTCTTCACTGCCTTGCGGATCTGCCGATACTCGGAGGCATAGACCAGCGTGCCGATGCCTTCGTTGCTGAAAACCTCGGCCAGGATCGCTTCGTCCACGTGGCCGTTGATGACGTGCACCCGTTCGATGCCTTGCGCGCACGCCTTGACGGCATATTCAGCCTTGCTGATTTGCTCCGGCGGAAACCAGTCGCGATGCTGCTTGAGCGTCGCCGCCAGTTCGGTGGCCAGCACTTGCAACGTCAGGAGGCCGTTGACGACAAGGCCGTCGTTCGGCGTCAGGAAAATAATCTTCACCGCTTTCAGCGCCTCGGCGATTTCAACGGCCACTTGATCCGAGTTCACCCGGAACGTGTGTCCCTCGCCGTCAAATCCGAGTGGCGGAATCACCGGGATCACGCCTTTGTCGAGAAGCGTCGTCAGTAACTCCGTGTCCACCCGCTCGATCTTGCCGGTGTAGAGATGGTCCACGCCCTGCAGAATACCGAGCGGATGCGCGATGCAGGCGTTGGTGACGGCGGCCCGCAGGTCGTTGGCGCTCAGCCCTTCCAAGACCTCGTGGGACAGCCTCGACGCGACGGCAATGGCCATCTTCAGCGTGTCGGCGTCGGTCACGCCGGTGCCGTAGGCGTTGCTGATCTTCACGCCGGTTTGCTCCGCCATCTCGAGAATCTGATGACTTGCACCGTGGACGATTACGACTTTGATGTTAAGCGACCGCAACACCGCCACGTCCCGCAGCAGATTGGGGAAAACCTCATCGCTGACAAGATGTCCGTCCACGGCCAGGACGAACACCTTGTCACGAAACTGCGGGATGTAACGCAGCATCCCGCGCAAGTCTATGGATTTTGCGCTCACGGCTTATTCCAACTGGCGCGGATACTATCACAGCGCGCCCGCGACGCAACAACATCGCGCGCGGCAGGCTTGCACCGCCCGAAGCGCGCGACTATCGTTCGCTCCACCTAAAAATGAAAAACCGTTTGAGGCTGACGGCCGTCGCGATCGCGGCCGGACTTCACTTTCTGACTGGCTCTGCAAGCGCCGCGTCGTTGCGTGTCGTTGTGGACGCGATGCCGCCGGGCGACCTGCCGGTGGAAATCTCCGGCGAACTCACCGCCATGTTGGCGACCGGCGACGCCGCGTCCGCCACCAACCTCCAATTCATCGTCAGCGGCCCGCGTCGGCGTTGTGTGAGCCAGGCGCTGGCCGGCACGAATGGCACAAGCCGGCTCCTGTGGCGGCCGCAAGGCGCAGGCAAGTATGAAATCACCGCCCGCCCGGCGACAGATGAGCCGTCTGAGCCGGGCAAAGGCAACGCGCTCATGGCCCGCGTCGAGCGCGACACCATCCATATTAATAATGGTGTTTTCACTGCCGCGCACACGCCAACTCTTGCCGCCGGGTTTCCGACGGCGATCACCGTGGCCGGCACAAAGGCGGCGTTGCCGATAGACTACGCCGACCGGCTCTACCAGGCGGACGTCGGCCAGTTCTCGCTCGCCATCAATCCAAAGCCCGCGCTGCGACTGATCGCCAACGGCCCGTTGTTCGCCACCGTCGAAGTCAGCAGCGGCTACTACCGGGCCGAAGCCAGCCAGCTTGTGCAGCACGAGTCGCTGCCGTTGGCGCGGTATCGCTTCACGTATTTTCGCAACTCGCCGTTCGTGCAGGTGAACGTCGTCGTCTCGCAGAGCCGCGAGTTTGCCTGGAAGGAGTTGCACATCCTGGAACTGCGCGCGCAGGCCGCCAGCATCGCCCCGCCGGCCGACGAAGCTCCAGCCGTCACCACGCCGCGCGCGAAAAGCTGGGCCGGCGGTGAGCCGTCCACTGAAAGCATGCTGGCGCGCAACAATCAGACGTTCCAGTTCAACCACTGGGCCGCGCTCTACTTCGACAACGGCGTCATCGCCGTGATGAACCCGCATGCGACCAGTAACGGCAGCAAGCAGACGCGCATCCACGACGGCGGCAATTTGCTCTACGTGATGGGGCCGTGGGTGGAATTCGCCACGCCGCGCGTGGAGTTCGACCGTTATCTCTACATCGGCCCGCGCAACGTGCCGCGGCAGGCACTCGATGAACTCGCCGCGCAGGCGGACCGCCAGAAGCAGCTCCGCGTGGAATCACCGGAACTGGAAACGCAGGCGCGTTCGCTGCGCAAGGCTCTCGCCACCGCGCTGCCCGGTCTCGGCAACCGCACGCCGCGCGCGGTGCAATTCTGGCGGCTCAATCACGCCCTCGCCGACCTGCATTCACTTCAGCGTGTCGCCGCCGCGCGTAGCGTCATCGTCCAGCCGCCGCTGAAGCGGACGTTGCCGCGCGAAACGCCGCCGGCGGTGGAGCTGATTTCGCTCGGCGATGGCCGCGACGCCGTAGTGACGGACCAATTGCTGCTGGTGCTCGATACAAAGGGACGGCTGACGAGCTTCTACCAGGCGTTGACCGACACGGAACTGCTGTCGCGACCCTGCTCCATGTTCCGGTTCACCGCGCGCAACCCGCTCGGCGTCGAAGCTACGCTGACGGCGAACGAAACGGAGCGCGCATCGGCGGATTTCAACAACGGCGAGTTGCGCCTGCGCTATACCGGCAGTTTCTTCGGCACGATCCCAGCGCACGTGGACCTCGTGTTGCGTCCCGATGGGCCGAGCATCCACTGGCGCGCGGAAGCCGCAGTGGACGGCGACGGCGCGGCGGCATGGCGGCTGGACTTCCCCGTGCTCGACGGCGTGGGTCGGCTCGAAGGCGACGACGGCGAGGACACGGTGATCGTGCCGGACGGCTGGGGCCGCTTGTTGCCGCGGCCGAGCGTGGCGCGCTATCAATCTCGCTATCCCGGCGGCGGCGCGACGATGCAGTTTGTCGGCTACGCGCGCGGCGAGACGACGCTCGGCGTCATCGCGCGCGACGGGCGCTGCTTCGCGAAAGACTTCGTCGCGCTCGGCAACGAAGAAACGCGCACGGTGTCGCTGGAGGCGCGGCATTATCCGGGCGACATGGGCTTCACACGCGGCTGCAACTGGCCCTACGAGGTGGAGACGGTGGCGCTGGCCGGCGATTGGTTTGCGCTGGCGGAGCATTACCGCGCGTGGGCGACGCGGCAGGCGTGGTGCGAAGGCGGCAAGAATCGCCGCCGGCCGGATTCGCCCGACTGGTTCCGCAAGCTCGTCTGGTGGCACGAAGATGGCACGCGCGACGGCGCAAAACTCACCGACACGTTCGACCACCTCCGCAAGACCGTGCCATTCCCGCTCGCGTTCCACTGGTATAACTGGCACTCGATCCCGTTCGATAATTTCTATCCCGACTACTTCCCGGTGAACGACTACGTGCCGGCCGTGCGCGCGAAGATGCGTGAATGGGGCGTGCGCGTGATGCCTTACATCAACGGCCACCTCTGGGACACGCAGGCCAAGAGCTACGCTGAGGAAGGCGCGGTGCGTTGGGCGATGAAGAAGTTCGACGGCTCGAACTACATCGAACACTGGAACAAGCACGATCACTCGACGGCGTGCCCGTTCACCGACGCCTGGCGCGACAAGATGGTGCGCGTCACCGACCGGCTTTTCCGCGATGTCGGCGTGGACGCGGTTTATCTCGACCAGATCGGCGCGGCGGCGGCGCAACTATGTTACGACGGCTCGCACGGCCACGCGCGCGGCGGCGGCGATTACTACGTCGCCGGTTACTGGAAGCTGTTGCAAGCCGTGCGCGCGAACGCCCGCGGCCTGAATCCCAACGCCGCGCTCACGACCGAGGACACCGCCGAACCTTACATCCGCTACCTCGACGGCATGTTGATGTGCAACCGCGCGCTGCCCGACAGCATCCCGTTCTTCCCGGCGGTATATCACGACTACGTCGCGCAGTTTGGCCTCTACATTTATGAGCCGGAGATCAAGGCGGGCGTCACGTTCCGCTCGAAGGAGGCGATGCTGTTCCAGTTCGGCGGCCAGCTCGGCTGGAACGGCACAAACTGGAGCGACGCGCCGGAGCATCGGGAGAAATTCGCGTGGCTCGCCAAACTTGCCGCGTTCCGCCAAGCCGGCCTCGACTGGCTCGGCTACGGCGACATGCTGCGGCCACCGCGCGTGACGATGATGAGGAACGGCGCGCCGGTGCCGCGCATCGCGGAGCGTTGGACCATCTACAAAAGCGAGATCGCCACCGAGCAGCCAGCCGTTACCGCCAGCGCATGGCAGGCCAGCGATGGCCGCGTCGCCGTCTTTGTCATCAACGTCTCCGACAAATCGCTTAACGTCGGCGTGCAGTTGCCGGCGGAGGCGAAGGGTCGGAAGGTCAAGGAACTGGACGCGTCCGGCAAGGAAACTGGCGGCGCTGACATTTTCAACCGTCAACTCCGCCTCGACCTGGCGCCAATGAGTGTGCGGATGTTCGTGGCGATGTAAGCGAAGGCCGGAAGCCTGCGGGACCGCCCGCGCTACTTCTTCCGCAACTGGAGCGTGATTTGTTTCCGGCCCATTTCGTCGCCGGCTTCGCTGAAGGTTTCGATCTCCGGGTCGTTGGCGTAGAAGCGATGGATGACGCGCCGCTCGTAAGGGCTTAACGGCTCGAGATGGATGGGATCGCCCCAACGCCGGACACGGTCGGCCTGCTCCTGCGTGTGCTTGATGAGCAAGTCGCGCGCGCGCTCACGATAACGGCACACGTCCACGATGACGTGCGGCGCTTCCAAGTTCTGCTTGCGCAGCATCCGGTTCAGCAAGAACTGGAGATGGCTGAGGGTCTGGCCTTGTTTGCCGATGAGCCGGCCGCCCTCGGTGGATTCGATGTGCAACAGAAGGCCTTCTTCAGTTTGGAACTGGTCCACCTTGCCTTCGAAGCCCATCAGACGGATCAACTCGCTCAACATCTGTTTCGGATCGTTCGCCATAAGATCACCGTCGGATCGGCGCAGGAATCGCGCCGGGTTTCTTCGTGTCGCGCAGCGCCAACCATTGTTGGAGGATGCTGAGCAGGTTCTGCACGGTCCAGTAGAGCACCAAGCCGCTCGACATGCTGTAGAACATGAACACGAACATCAACGGCATCAGCATCATCATCTTCTGCTGTGTCGGGTCGGCGGAAGTGGTCGGCGTCAGCTTCTGCTGCCAGAGCGTCGTGGCGCACATCACCAGCGGCAGCGGATTGACCGGCAGCGAACCGATGGTGAAAATTGTGTCGGGCAGGCTAAGGTCGTTGATCCAGAGGAACTTCGCGCCACGCAATTCGATGACGGTCCGCAACATGTTATAGAGGGCGATGAAGACCGGTATCTGCGCCACCAACGGCAGACAGCCACCCATCGGGTTGACCTTGTGCTCCTTGTAGAGCTTCATCATCTCCTGCTGCTGCTTCTGCGGCTCGTCGGGATATTTTTCCTTGAGCTTGGCGATCAGCGGCTGCAACTCCTGCATCCGCTTCATCGAGCGCGTGCTCATGGCCTGGATCGGCCAGAACAGGAGCTTGATAACGATGGTGATGATGATGATGGCGATGCCGTAGTTGGGAATGACCTTGTAGATGGAGTTGAGGCTCCAGAGCAAAACTTCGGCGATGCGGCCGAACCAACCAAACTCCATCACTTCCTCCTGCTTGTTGCCGAGCGAGGCAAGCCGATTGTATTCTTTCGGCCCGGCGTAAAGCTGGAACTCGCGCGTCACGGAAGCGCCTGCGTCCACCTTCACGCTGCCCATCAACAGCCACGCGTGCGCGCCGACCGGCGCCGTGCTGGCCGCTGGCGTGAGCGAGCGTGGCAGTTCCACCTTCTGCGCGTGAAATCCGCCGGCCGGGTCCTTGGGCGTCAGCACCAACGCGAAGTAGCGGTTCTTTACTGCCGCCCATTTGGCGCCGGCAGGCGCGAACACGTCCTCTTTCAGCATCGAGCTGGCGGGCGTGTAGGTGGCCTTCGCGCGGCCCGTGTAGCTGACGCCGCCTTCCCAATGGTCGGCGTTGACGTAGGTGGCGTCGTCCTGCTCGTCTAGTTGCGCGGCGGTGCCGACTGCCACGCCAAACGCCGGCGTTTCGACCGCCTGCTTGTTGAGGTTCTCGGTTCGCACCCGGCACGTGAGCGTGTAGTCGTCGCCCAGTGCGAATTCCTTGACGATCCGCAGCCCACCCGACGCGTCGCTCGTGAACACTGCACGATCCCGCGTGCTCTCCGTCAGCGTGTAAACGGCGTTGCTGTCCGCGCCCGGCCACGCGAGCACCGAAACCACGCCGTTGGTGTCTTTCGTCGAGCCACCCGTCAGCGCAAAAACCGGCTCCGATGCGAAACGGTTCAGTGTCACCGGCGCCTGGTTCGTGCTGCTGACCTTCCACTCCTTCAACAACACGTCGCGGATGCCGCCGCCGTAGGTGGTCAGCTCCGCGCGCAGCAGCTTGTTCTCCAATGTGACGGTCTTCTCCGGCGCCTTCGGCGCGGACGGAGTGACCGGTGCCGCAACGACCTCCAGCGCAGGCTTCGCCGGCGCAGCTTTCATCTCCAGCGGTGGCGCGGAACGCGTGACGACATTAGTGAGCAACCCTGCCTTTGCCGCGGGGCCTTTGCCTGGCGGCGGCGCTGGCCAGAAATGACTCACCGCCGCCTGCCATCCGAAGACGACGGCGAAACAGATGACGACGATGACTAAACCTCTCTTGTCCATTTAACCTCGCGATAAACGACCGTGGAATTTGTGACTCGTGACCGCTAACTCGTGGTTCGTGGTCCGTGTTTCGCCGGAAGCCGGCACCGGATCGTAGCCGTGGCCGCCCCACGGTTGGCAACGCGCCAACCGCCGTGCCGCGAGCCACAGCCCGCGCCACGCGCCGTGCGCCCGCAACGCCTCCATGGCATACTGAGAGCAGGTCGGTGTGAAACGGCAGCCCGACGCCGCCGGCAGCAGCGTATGCAACGCTGGCGAGATGACGACCTGGTAAGCCCGCAATAGTTTGATCAAAAACCAGCTCATCTTCAGTTACGCATTACGAACCACCAGTCATCCATCACGCTTCCTTCAACGCGCCCGCAACCTTCAGTAACCGCAACAGTTCCTGCTGGGCTTCTTGCATCGAGCAGCCGACCATGCCGCGCCGCACGACGGCGACCACGTCGCAAGGATCCACAAGCTGCTCCTGAATCAGCCGCCAAGCCTCCCGCACAATGCGCCGGGCGCGGTTCCGCACGACGGCGTTGCCGAGTTTGCGGCTGGTGACCACACCGAGCCGGCGGCACAGCAAATCCTCCGCTTGCAGCACGTTCAGCAACATCAAGCGGCCCGTCAGCTTACGCCCTTCGGCGCGCGCTCGCCGGAAGTCCGTGCCGTGCTGCAGCCGCTCCCGCTTGCGGAGCGTGCGTTTCACGCGGCTCAGACCGGCGTCAGACGTTTACGGCCCTTGCGGCGCCGGCGGTTCAAGGTCGCGCGACCGGCCTTGGTGCGCGTCTTGGCCAGAAAGCCGTGCTTGCGCACGCGCCGCCGACGGTGAGGTTGAAAGGTTCTTTTCATATATATTCCGACGTTTCCGATAAAAGCCCGCGCATCATACCGGCAGTCCCCGCCTTGTCAAGGCAAGCTCCAAGCTAGCTGGGAGAGGGTCTTTTCGCATCGGCGGTGGCGACGCAGATGCGGGCGTCGCCGGGGCAGTCGGCGGGGCATTCAACGAGCATCTCCACCTTGTAACCCACCGGCTTGAAACGGCGCGGCGTGGAGACGGTGCGGATGGCGATGGCCTTGTCGTCTATGTCCCAGACCTTGCTGCACGCAACACAGCGGGCGTGATGGTGGGCGTCGCGCCGCGGGTCGTAACGGGCGGGGCCGCGGTCGGTGCGGGGAATCTTGGAGAGCTGGCCGCAGCCCACGAGCGCCTCCAGCGCGTTATAGACGGTGGCCAGGCTCACGTGCGGCAGTTGGCGGCGCACGCGCGCGAACACCTGGTCGGCGCACGGATGACCTCCCGCCGCCACGACCGCGTCGAACACGGCCTGCCGCTGGCGAGTCATGCGCCGTCCGAGCCGGTGCAACGACTGGCCCAAACCGCTGATCTTCGAAGTATCCGTCGCGGAACTCATGGTCAAATTTTTGCGCCGAAGAACTTCCGAATCTCGCCGATCACTTCGATCAAGCGATCCACTTCGGCCTTCGTGTTGTAGAAATAAAAGCTGGCGCGTGCGGTGGACTCGACGCCGAGCTTGTGCATGAGCGGCTGGTTGCAGTGGTGGCCGCCGCGCAACGCGACACCGAGCCGGTCGGCAAATGTCACCACGTCGTGGGCATGCACATCCTTGAGCAAGAAACTCACCAGCCCGGCGTGGCCGGTCTTGGGGCCGAAAAGCCGGACGCCGCCGAGCGACGCGAGCCGCTCGTAAGCATAGGCGGCCAACTCGCAGTCGTGATTAAAAATCGCGGTGCGGCCAATCTTGTCGAGGTAATCCATCGCCGCGTGCAGGCCGATGGCGCCGGAGATGTCCGGTGTGCCGGCCTCGAATTTGTGCGGGATGACATTCCACTCGGTTTTGAAAAAGCCGACGTGGGAGATCATCTCACCGCCGCCTTGGTAAGGCGCCATTTCTTCCAGCCGATCCCTGCGACCGTAGAGCACTCCAATGCCGGTCGGTCCGCAGATCTTGTGGCCGGACATGGCGAGGAAATCACAGCCGATGGCCTGCACGTCCACCGGGCAATGCCCCGCGCTTTGCGCCGCGTCCACCAGCGTGACGACGCCGCGTTCACGCGCGCGCCGGCAGAGGTCGGCAACCGGGTTGACCGTGCCGAGCGTGTTGGAAATGTGCGTGACGGCAAAGAGTCTGACGCTGTCCTTCAACAGTTTTTCGAAGTGCGACAGGTCGAGCAAACCGTCGTCGCCGGTCACCGGCACGTAAAGGAGCTTCGCGCCAACGCGCTCAGCGATGAGCTGCCACGGGACGATGTTGCTGTGGTGCTCCATCTCGGTGAGCAAAATCTTGTCGCCGGCCTTGAGATGCGTGCCGGCCCACGAGTGGGCGACGAGGTTGATGCTCTCGGTAGTGCCGCGCGTGAAGACAATCTCCTCGGCAGCGCGGGCGTTCAGAAAGCGGGCGGTCCGCTCGCGCGCGGCCTCGAAGCCGGCGGTAGCACGGTTGCTCAGCTCATGGATGCCACGGTGGACGTTGCTGTTGTCGCGCTCGTAGTAGTGGCGCAGCGCGTCCAGCACGGCGCGCGGTTTCTGGCTCGTGGCAGCGTTGTCGAGATAGACCAGCGGCTTGCCGTGGACCTTCTGGTTGAGAATTGGGAACTCTGCTCGGATGGCGGCCCAGTCGGGCGTGTGATGGTGTTTAGCGGTGCTCATGGTTCGGCGGTTCACATCAAACCGAGTTGGAGCTTCGCGGCCTCGGTCATCATTTGCTGGTTCCACGGCGGCTCCCACACGATGTCAACGTTCACTTCGGTAACGCCGGGAACGCCTTCGAGTTTGGTTTTCACGTCGGCGGCCATAGAGCCGGCCATTGGACAGCCGGCCGCGGTGAGGGTCATCTTCACGTCCACGCGGTTGCCGCCGGCGGGCAACGGCGAAACTTTGCAGTCGTAGATGAGGCCAAGATCCACAACATTGACGGGAATCTCCGGGTCGAAACAGGTTTTCATCTGCGCCCACAGCAGTTTCTCGTCCACGGGGCCGCTGGGCGCGGACACGGTTTGCGCGGGCGTGGCGGGCGACTCGCGGCCGATGGCGTCGGCGTCTTTGCCAGCGATGCGGAACATGTTGCCGTTCACCACGACCGTGAACGTGCCGCCGAGCGACTGCGTGATGACGGCCTGTCCACCTTTTTGCAATGTCACCGTCGTGCCGGAAGGCACCATCACCGCCTCGCAGTCGCGCGTCAAAGTCACCGTGGGGTCTGTAGCACTCATGATTTGGGAGCGGTTGTGTTCTCCTCGGTTGTCACAGCGCACGGCCGGCCTTCGAGCGCCGACACGAGCGCGTGCCACGCGAGGATGGCGCACTTCACGCGCGCCGGGAACTTGTGCACGCCGGCGAATACGGCGAGCTTGCCGAGTTCCTCGCCGTCGGGCTTGTCGGTGGTGACCAACTGACGGAACTGGGCGAACATTTTCTGCGCCTCGGCAATGGTCTTGCCTTTCAGCGTCGTCGTCATCACCGACGCAGAGGCTTTGGAGATGGCGCAACCGGAGCCTTCAAAGCTGATGTCACTGATCACGTCGCCGTCGAGGTGCAGGTAAACAGTGATCCGGTCGCCGCAAAGCGGGTTGTGGCCGTGCGCGACGCGGTTGGCACCGTCGAGCTTCTTAAAATTGCGCGGGCTGCGGCTGTGGTCGAGGATGACCTGCTGGTAGAGATCGTTAAGGTCTTCAAACATGGTCAGCCCTCCACCGCCCGGATTTCCGCGTCGAGGTGGTTCTGGAGAAACTCGTCGAGTTGTTTGCGCACCGGCTCAATGCCAATGCGGGCGAGGATGTTGCTGGCAAACGCCTGCGTCAACATCCGCCGCGCGGCGCTGTGCCCGATGCCGCGGCTACGCAGGTAGAAGATTGCGTCCTCATCGAGCCGACCGACGGTCGCGCCATGGGTGCATTTCACGTCGTCGGCGAAAATCTCCAACTGCGGCTTCGTGTCCACCGTCGCGTCGTTGGTGAGCAGCAGGTTGCGGTTGGTTTGCTTGGCATCGGTCTGCTGCGCACCGGGCCGGACGAAAATCTTGCCGTTGAACACGCCGCGCGATTTGCCGCCGAGGATGCCGTGGAAAAACTCATGGCTGGCGCAACGCGGCTGCGCGTGATCCACGACCATGTGATGATCCACGAGCTGGCTGCCGCTGGCCACGTAGAGGCCGTTGAGCACGCACTCGACGCCCTCGCCGGTCATGACGGTGTTGATGTCGTTGCGCGCGATCCGTGCGCCGATGGAAATCGAGTGCGACGTGAAGCGGCTGTCGCGCGTGAGGCTGGACTGGATCGTAGCAACGTGGAACGCGTCGGGCTTCTCATCTTGGAACTTACAGTGCTCGACGTTGGCGCCTTCGCCGACGGCAATCTCCGTCACCGCGTTGGTGAAGCCGGGTGCGCTGCCGGCGCTGACATAACTCTCGACAACCTTGAGCCGGCTGCCGGCCTCCGCGACGATCAGGTTGCGCGGATGTGCCGCCGTGCCGCTTTCGCCGGCGTTGCTGATGAAAAGCAGATGAACCGGCTCCTCAACGGCCACGCCTGTCGGCACGTAAATGAATGCGCCGTCGGCGAAGAACGCGGCGTTGAGCGCGCGGAAGGCGTGGTCGCTGGCGCTGGCGTAGCGGCCGAGATGTTGCTTCACGAGGCCGGCATCGCTGCTCATCGCCGTCGCGAGGCTGCCGAGTTTCACGCCGTGCAAAGACTTGGAGATGGCGGAAAGTTCCGGCGCGAAGTGGCCGTTCACGAAGACCAGCCGGCTGCCGCCGAGTCCGGCGAACGCGAAACGCGCCGCATCCGCCGCTGTCAGCGCGACTGGCAATGGATTCACCACTGGCTTGAACGGCAACTGCGTGATCGGCGCGACGTTGGTGTATTTCCAATCCTCGTGGCGTGGCGTCGGGAAGCCAAGCGCGGCGAAGCGCGAGATGCCCGTGCGCCGCAATTCGTTTACCCACGCCGGGAAGCGGCGCGCGCCATCCTTCTCGAACGCGTCGAACGCGGCCAGATGCGGGCGCGTCTGTTCGGCGGCGGTGATGGATTGTTGGTTCGTCGTGGTCATCGTGCCTTTCGGATCGGATGACGGTTAGAGACACGGCTGGCAGGCAAGCCAGTCGTAACCCTTTTCCTCCAACTCCAGCGCCAGTTCCTTGCCGCCGGACTTGACGATGCAGCCGTTCAGCAGGACGTGGACAAAGTCCGGGACGATGTAGTTGAGCAGCCGTTGGTAGTGCGTGATGACGAGCGCGGCGTTATCGGGCCGGCGCAGCTTGTTCACGCCGTCGGCGACATCGCGGAGCGCGTCAATGTCGAGACCGGAGTCGGTCTCGTCGAGAATTGCCAGCTTCGGGTCGAGCACGGCCATCTGGAAAATCTCGTTCCTCTTCTTTTCGCCGCCGGAGAAGCCTTCGTTGAGCGGGCGGTTCAGCAAATCCTGCTCCAAGTGGAGCAACTTCATCTTCTCTTTGACCAGCGCGAGAAAGTCCATCGCGTCGAGTTCCGGCTCACCGCGGTGCTTGCGGATTTCGTTGTAGGCAGCTTTCAGAAAGTAGGTGTTGTTGACGCCAGGAATCTCGACCGGATACTGAAACGCCAAGAAGACGCCCTCGTGGGCGCGTTCCTCCGGCTCCAGTTCGAGGAGGTTCTTGCCGTTGTAAGTTACTTCGCCGCTGATGACGTTGAAGGTCTTGCGACCGGCGAGCACCTGCGAGAGCGTGCTCTTGCCGCTGCCGTTCGGCCCCATGATGGCGTGAACCTCGCCGGCGTTGATGGAGAGGTTGATGCCCTTGAGGATGTGCTTGCCCGCGATGCCTGCGTTCAGGTTTCGGATTTCGAGTAGTGCCATGTGCTTGACCCTTGGTGTTAACCGACGCTGCCCTCGAGACTGACGCCGAGGAGCTTCTGCGCTTCCACGGCGAATTCCATTGGCAGTTGTTTGAAAACTTCCTTCGAGAAACCGTTCACAATCATCGAGACGGCGTCCTGCGTGGAAAGTCCGCGCTGGTTGAGATAGAAAACCTGGTCTTCGCCGACCTTTGATGTCGAAGCCTCGTGTTCCACCGTGGCAGTCTTATTGTTCACCTCGATGTAGGGGAACGTGTGCGCGCCGCATTTGTCGCCGATGAGCAGCGAGTCGCACTGCGAGAAGTTGCGGGCGCCGGTCGCGCCTTTCATGATTTTCACCAGACCGCGATAGCTGTTCTGGCCACGGCCGGCGGAAATGCCCTTCGAGACGATGGTGCTACGCGTGTTCTTGCCGATGTGGATCATCTTGGTGCCGGTGTCGGCCTGCTGGCAGTTGTTCGTAAGCGCCACGGAGTAAAACTCGCCGATGGAATTGTCGCCCAGCAGGATGCAACTCGGATACTTCCACGTGATCGCCGAACCGGTTTCCACCTGCGTCCACGAAATCTTCGAGTTGACGCCGGCGCACTTGCCGCGCTTGGTGACGAAGTTGTAGATGCCGCCCTTGCCGTCCTTGTCGCCGGGATACCAGTTTTGGACGGTGGAATACTTGATCTGAGCGTTGTCGAGCGCGATCAGTTCGACGACGGCGGCGTGGAGCTGGTTTTCGTCTCGCATCGGCGCGGTGCAGCCCTCAAGGTAGCTGACGTAAGCGCCTTCCTCGGCGACGATCAGCGTCCGCTCGAACTGGCCGGTGTTGATCGCGTTGATGCGGAAGTAGGTGGACAACTCCACCGGGCAGCGCACGCCCTTCGGGATGTAGCAGAAAGAACCGTCGCTGAAGACGGCGGCGTTCAGCGCGGCGAAGTAGTTGTCGGTGTAAGGCACGACCGAACCGAGCCACTTGCGGATAAGGTCGGGATGTTCATGGACCGCCTCTGTGAACGAGCAGAAGATAATGCCTTTTTCGGCGAGCTGGCCTTTCAACGTGGTGCCGACGGAAACGCTGTCCATGATCGCGTCCACCGCGACGCCAGCGAGCCGCTCCTGTTCCTGAAGCGAGATGCCGAGCTTGCGATACATCTCCACAATCGCCGGATCCACATCGGCGAGGCTCTTGGGGCCGGGCTTGCGCGCTTTCGGCGCGGCGTAATAGACGATGCTCTGATAATCAATCGGCGGGTAGTGGACGTTCGGCCACTTCGGCTCCTCCATCGTCAGCCAGTGCCGGTAAGCCTTGAGCCGCCACTCCAGCATGAACTCCGGCTCGTTCTTCTTCCAGGAGATAAGGCGGACGATGTCCTCGCTCAACCCTGGCGGGGCCGTGTCGGTCTCGACGTCCGTCGTAAATCCGTATTTGTAGTCGGACTGGACGAACTGCTCGATTGTCTTGTCTGAATCGCTCATAACAAACCTGCTGCTGCAAAAAGACGCTGCAACTTATTTGGAACTACTCTTGATTGCACGCGCAATATAGCGGCGAGTTGTCGTGAGTCAACGGAAGCGGTGAAAATGTTTTTCGCCGCCAGCGGGGTCGGAAGCCGCGTCGGCGCGGCTATTCCGGCTTGGCTTCGCGCGTCATCAGGTCGCGCATGGCTTGGCGGACGTCCTTGCCCTTGTAGAGGACGGCGAACACTTCGAGGGTGATCGGCATTTCGATGCCAGCCTGCTTGGACAGTGTAACGGCGGACTTGGCGGTCCGCACGCCTTCGGCCACCATCTCCATCGAGCCGAGGATTTGATCGAGCGACTCGCCCCGGCCGAGCCGTTCGCCCACGCCGCGGTTACGGCTCCATTTACTGAAGCACGTCACCATGAGGTCGCCGATGCCGCTCAAGCCAAAGAATGTCTCCTGCCGGGCACCGAGCGCCAAGCCGAGCCGCGACATTTCCGCCTGGCCGCGAGTGACCAGCGCCGCCTTGGCGTTGTCGCCAAGGCTGAGACCGTCAGTGATGCCGGCGGCGATGGCGATGACGTTTTTCAACGCGCCGCCCAGTTCGACGCCAACGAGATCATCGCCGGTGTAGATGCGGAAACGGTCTGTTATGAAAGTCTGCTGCACGAGCCGCGCCAGCGCGGGATGCAGGGACGATGCGACGACGGCGGTGGGTGTGCCGCGCGCAACCTCCTCGGCGTGGCTCGGCCCGCTCAATGCCGCTACCGGCACGCCGGGCTGAGTCTCTGCGATGACTTCGGTCATGCGCTTGCCGGTTTCGTTTTCGATACCTTTGGAAACGCTGAGGATGGGCACGGTCAGACGCGGCAGTTTCTGACAGCTCTGACGCATCGTGTGCGAGGGCACCGCCATGACAACAAGTTCAGCGCCTTGAACGGTATGCGCCATGTCATTGCTGATCTCCATTTCGGGCGGCAACGGCACACCAGGCAAGAAATGGACGTTCTCGCGCTTCGCCTGCATCTCTGTGACGTGGGCGGGCACGTAAGCCCAAAGCCGCGCGCGGTGGCCCTTGCCGTGCAACAACACACTCAAGGCCGTGCCCCAACCGCCAGCGCCGATGATCGCGATGTTCATGATGGTTTCTTCTCGAACTTGTGTTCCGCGCCGGTCAGCAGCCTCTGGATGTTCGACTTGTGCCGCAGGACGGTGACGACGGCGACAAACGTCGCGAACGCGGTGAACTTCCAGTTGCCCGAAAAGCCGAACACCAGCGGCGGCAGCGCGGCCACAGCGATGATGGAGGCGAGCGAGACGTAGTGCGACAGGAAAAACACCGCGAACCACACACACGCAACGATGAGCAACGCCGGCCAGCAGATGGCAAGGAATCCGCCAGCGGCCGTCGCGACGCCTTTGCCACCCCGAAAGCCGAGCCACGGCGTGTAGTTGTGGCCGAGGATGGCGCAGAGGCAGGCAACGATTGGGGTGACGGAACTGTCCGATTGCGGCAGCAGCATCGGCGCGAAAAAGGCGGGGAGAAAACCTTTCAGCATATCCACGACGAACACGCCACGACCGGCCCAGCGGTTGACGCTGCGCAGAACGTTGGTCGCGCCGATGTTGCCGCTGCCAACCTGGCGGATGTCCACGCCGTAAGCACGCGCGACGAGGTAGCCCGTCGGCAGCGAGCCGGCCAGGAAGGCCACGATTGCAACAATCAGTTCAGGGAGCCAGTCCACGCGGTGACTCTAAGGTTCGGCAACGATGCGCTTCAATCCGAAACTGCCGGCAGCGCGATCACTTGAAGGTCGGCAGGAAGCGGTAATAAACCTCCAGCATCATGCACAACATCGTCGTGTGATAGACGGGGCTGTCCTTGGGGTCGCCGACCTGCGCGTGCCACTTCTCATCAGCATTGGGCGGACGCACAGGAACGTCGTCTCTGCTTCCCGGCACCGTCCAGTGTCCGTCAGCCATTTGGTTCTTGAGCAGCGTGTCGCGAAACTCCCGGTTCCAGGAAACCCAGTAACTGCCGCCGCCTTGGAACATCGCCTGCGTGATGTAATACCACACGTAACTGTTTGCCTCGCGTGCCTTGCTCCAATCGCATTTGACCTTGGCGCTGGCCTCCCGAATCGCGCCACGCGCTTCCTTGGAGTCACCCGCGCCGAGGAACATCATGCTCAGAATGCCGACGCCCAGCAGACCCTCGGAGCCGCCGCCCTTTTTCGCATAGCCAAAGCGGTGGGTCTTGTCGTCATAGACCGCCTTGCAGAAATCCAGCGCCTTGCGCATGGCCTCGTCCAACCCCTTCACGCGCACGCCAGCGTTCTTGGCCGCCTTGAGCGCTTGGATGTTCCAGCCGCTGATGGAGAGGTCGCCACCAAACGGGCGCTCGTCCGGCCGGGTCATCTTGTTGTTATAGCCATACTCCCAAGCGCCTGTGGGGGATTGTGACGTCACGATCTTCTCTACCGCGCCTTCAAGCACCGTCAGCAGGTCGCCGATCTGCGTCAGCGCGTAGTCTTCCGCCAGCGCATACGTCGCGATTGCGTGTTGATACTCGACATTTTGCGCCGCAAACACGTTCTTGTTCTTGCGACCCGTGTCCATCAACCACTGCACGCCCTTCTGCACCGTTTCGCCGTATTGCTTGCTCGTCTGCGTCTCGCCGTGCGCCAGCATTGTTAACAACGCCAGACCCGTCATGGACGCCTTGCGGGAGCCGCCCCACGAGCCGTCTGGATTCTGGCTCTTCTGGAGCCAGTTCAACGCCCGATACACCGCGCCTTCGAGCTGGTCCGCCTTGGTCGCACCGCCGCCGTATCTACCAATCGCGCTGGTTCGCGTCTGGGTGTTCAGACGTTGGCCATACATGGTGTTGACTTGGATGTTCTTGATCGGCGCCAAGCTCTTCATGTCCATCTGCGGCACTGGCGTCGGCACCGGGATCACCATCGCCGCCGAGGGCAGCGGCGTCGAAATCATTGTCG